>Ga0209013_10000237_pt1 | contig 47196 bp, 31 predicted proteins | sample Cruoilmetagenom2_FD_187291 | JGI IMG/M metagenome (GOLD analysis project Ga0209013, IMG submission 187291) | Oil polluted marine microbial communities from Coal Oil Point, Santa Barbara, California, USA - Sample 2 (SPAdes) (version 2) | ecosystem: Environmental > Aquatic > Marine > Oil seeps ...
GCGCTACATGGCCGTGATCCTGGGCGGCGCCATGGCCGGTTTCGCCGGCGCTTATTTCACGCTCGGTTCGGTGGGCCGCTTCGATGAAGTCATGACCGCCGGTCGCGGCTTCATCAGCCTGGCAGCCATGATCTTCGGCAACTGGATGCCCTTCGGCTCTTTCGCTGCCGGATTGCTGTTCGGCTTCTCAGACGCCCTGGCTACCAAGCTGGCCATCCTGGATGTCCGGATTCCTTCAGAGTTCCTGTTGATGTTGCCTTACATCGCCACCATGGTCGCGCTGGCCGGCGTGGTAGGTCGCGGCCAGATGCCCGCCGCCGACGGTATCCCGTACGAGAAAGAATCAACGGATTAGCATTCTTCAATTCAACGAAAAGAGGGCTGCTTTATCATAAAGCAGCCCTTTTTTTGTACTGAAGACTTCCCATAGTTCCCGGGGAACTATTGGGATTATACCGGAGGTTCGATCACAGGCACGTTCTCAGCGTTTGTCGCTTTGACATACGCCCCGTGTACCCAGCCGTACCCTTCAGGCGCAACATCCGCCGGTAATTTTACCGCCCACCAGACGCCATCCGGGCTTTTACCGACGATCTCTCCGCTCGTACCTTTCGCGACAACACCGTAGCTGATAAAGATCGTGCTCGGACCGGCGCGTACGTTGAGCGGTTCCAGAGCCACACCGGTGGGTTGGCCGGTGTCCGGTGGCGGTGGATTTACTGTTGGCGGCGGAGGCGGCGGCGGGATGACCGGCACATTTTCCGTGCCTTGGGCAGCCGTGTAATCCGCCGAGACCCAGGCCTGGCCGGATTCGACGATATCGGTTGAAACTTTCACCGCCCACCACTCGCCGTCCGGGCTGACGCCGGAAACTTCGAACGTGGTACCTGGTTGAGCGACGAAATATACCGGATAGTTCGTTCCTGGTCCGCTGCGTACGTTCACATAGGTTGTGGTGGTCGCGGTGGGTACATTCGCTCCAGGTGGGGGAACCGCTCCATCGGGAGGCGCGGGTGAGTTCGAGCCGGGCGGGATGTAGCGGTCGCTTAGCAGCCAGACTGCCAGGTCGTCATATTTCGTGGTAAACGCGGATTGCGTGGATGCAAAAACGTAGTACCCTAGCTTGCCGGGTTCCGTGTAAATGTTGTCTTGAGCCTGGCCCATAAAATGCCCGTTAGCGTACATCTGGAATTCGGTGCCGTAAACGCCAATTCCGATCCGGTTCACGGCATTGAGACCCAAATTGATGGCAGGATGACTCAACCAGGGGATGATGTTGGTGGCTGTTTGCCCGTCCCAGTTCAGCAAACCCATGCGCCCGTCGCAAGTCAATCCGACCAGGTAGCCTTTCAAGTTGTCGGGAGCACGGAAAATCATGCCGAAGCTGTCGTCGGGCTGGCATTCACCGGGGTTCTGCACGATGGTCTCCACATAAAAATCAGCCATCTGCGGCCAGTTGAACGTCCAACAGGCGATGTTGGCCATGCCTCTGGCCGTCATCAGGAATCTGCCGTCCTGGATGTCGTTGGCGAAGCAGTCGTTGTTGAACTTCGACCAGTTGTTGAAGTTGTCGAAGGTATCCATCCCATCCGGCTCTCCCAGGATCGTTACCGGGTCGCCCTCGACAGGCGCCATTGTGGGCGTAGCCGCCGGGGGCAAGGGAGTTTGCTGGGCCGGGGCGGGAGTCAGCAGATCTGCAGCAGCCTGGGTTAGCGTGCCCTCCACCCTGGCGTTGATATCGCCCGTCGGCGTGGGCGCCTGTGTTCCGGTGGTGCAGGCGGTCAGGAATATTATTGTGATAACAAAAAGTGCAGGGAATGTTTTATTCATTCATACTTCTCCTCATTCTCTGATTTAGAGTACGTGGGTCCTCATTATAAAACATATTCATTCATAGCGAGTCGACGCAGGCCTGTCCTGAACGGACGTGAAGGATCGACTTCGTGCTTCTTGTTATCGCGGTTTCAACTGCCTCACTCTCGCTGTGGTAAAATATTTTCATCAACAATCCACTCACTGATGAATTCAATGCAGGCACAGATCGTGTCAATCTACCTGGCCAGGTCTCTGCCTGTTTTCCACGCCGCTGACCGCGCCTCAGCGGTTTTAGTTCTTTAGTTATTGCCGTAAAAAGGGGAAAAGTTGAGGAAGCTATGACATCTATGAACGTTTCTGACCGGAAATTGATGAAGTACTATGCCGCTTCGAACGTGTTACCCAAAGATATCGAAATAGACCTGGGATTGCTCATCCCATTCGATGTCTATCTGCAGGACCCGCACGTCGCGAAAAATGATCCCAGTTTCGGTTTCAACGAAGATTTCTACGTGAAATGGGAGCCCGGCCTGGCAGATGGCCCGACCAGCGCTCGCTTCGCCGTCGTGGATTACAACGCTGACACTGAACGACTATCACCTCCGGCAAAGTGGGACAAGAAGCGCAGGCGGTTTATGAAAGGCAGCCGGGCGATCGATCGCCGCCTTGCCGGCAGCTTTCAGTTTCACCAGGTTAATGTGTGGGCGGTAGTGCAGAACGCGCTTCGCTTCTACGAGCAGGGTCCGGGACTCGGCCGTCCAATTCCCTGGGGATTTGAAGGCAACCGCTTGATCGTTGTGCCGCATGCCGGTCACGGACGGAACGCCTATTATGACCGCAAGAGTAAATCGCTCCAGTTCTACTACTTTGAGCACAACCAGGAGACCGTCTACACCTGCCTGTCGGCCGATATCATCAATCACGAGTTCGGTCACGCCGTTTTGGACGGCATTCGTCCCTATTTCTTTGAAAGCACCTCGGTTGAGACGGCCGCTTTCCATGAATTTGTGGGTGATTTAACCGCCATCCTGATCATTTTGCGCAACAACGATTTCCGCAATGCGTTGGCCAAAACCACGGAAGGGAATTTGTCGGACGCAGAACAGCTCGCTCACATCGCCGAGCAGTTCGGTGAGACGGTCAAAGACCGGCCGTACCTGCGGACGGCGAAAAACGAGCTGACCATGGCGGACATCAAAGATGCAGATGGTCACCATCACGTGTCCCAGGTGATGACCGGGTCCATGTATGACATCATTAAAGAGATTTCCCAGCATTATCTGAACGAACGTGGAAGATCGGTCTCTCAGGCGTTTTGGGACACAATCTCACGCATGCAGCGTATGGCGTTGCAACCCCTGGACCTTCTTCCACCGGTGGATGTCAGGTTTAAAGACTACGCCCTTGCGGTCCTGCGGGCAGAAGAGCTCTCAAACCCGTTAGACCCTTACGGTTACTTCGATTTGATGCGCCAGGTCTTTTACAGGAGGGGTATCCTCGATGACGGTGACATGCGGGAGCTTGAGCAGCCGCACTTCCTGTATGACCGCCTCAAAATGGACGTTTATCACAATATCGATCGCATCTCACGCTCCCGTTCGGCAGCCTATCGTTTTCTGAACGACAATCGCCGCAGGTTGTTTATCCCGCAGTATCAAGATTTTTTTGTATCCGATTTGTATGAGGCCAATAAATACACCCGGCAGTACCGGCGCCTGCCGCGGCAGATCATCCTGGAATATATCTGGCGGGAAGACGTGAAACTTGGTGGTACTCAATACGGCAGGTTCGCGGGTCAGACCACCAGTTTGTTATGCGGCGGCACGCTGGTCTTCGATGAGAATGGGAACGTGCTGTCCTGGTTCCGCAAACCAGGCATTCAGGGGCCAAAGGATAAGCGGTGGAAGACTGAAATCGAATCTGGTGAAATGCGGCGCGAAGAGTTCCTGGCGGGCGTCGCTCGCAAGGCAAAACGCGGACGTATCGGCATGGTGCAGGAGGGCGAACTCGGTCTGATCGGTGATCGTATGCCGCCTCTGGCTGCCCGCAAAGTGAACGGCACGCTTCGGATGGAGCTGTCACCGCATCTGCAGCTTAGCGAAGAAGATGGAGAAGACGACACAGGAGACAGGCAATGGGCGATAAGCTTTTAGTTCGCGCGTATAGCGTTGGCGTAGGGGACTGCATTTACGTTCGGATTCCGAACGGAGACGACGATTTCCGCATTTTAATTGATTGCGGGTCGAAGGGCAGGATCGCTCTGTTGAAAAATACGGTAAAGCATTTGGAGGACGACCTGGCCGAAGAGGGCGGGTCAGTCGTGAAACCCATCGATTTGCTCGTGGTCACCCACCGCCACCAGGACCACATCAAGGGATTTGACCCCAAGATTTTCAAGAACATCCCCATCAAGAACATCTGGTTGAGCGCCGCTATGAACGAGGATCATATCCAGGCCGAGAAATCTTTAGCCTTGAACGATATGGCCACCACCGCCATGCGCGGTATCGAAGCGCGCGGCCTGTCCTTGAGTGCAGAGCTGCAAACGCTGGTATCGATGTACAGTATCAACAACCAGGATGCAATGAAGGCGCTGCGGGTGGATTTTCCGAAGTCAAAAGGAGCCACGCCCGTGTATGTCCATGCGGGTATGAGCTCGGAAAACCTGTCGTTACCATTGGAAAACGCCAAAATCCACGTACTGGCGCCTGAAAACGATATCGATGGCTACTATTTGGGTGATGATGTGGATGAAACGCTGCGCGCTTTTCGAGACGAGATGAAATTTTTCACGCACCGCTCCGTATCAATTGATAAGGGATTCCCAGATAACATCAGCGCTAACGATTTTCGCACGCTGCAGTCGCGCATGCTCTCCAATGCGTTCGCCTTCGCAGAGAAGGACAGCAGCATTCAAAACAATGTCAGCGTTGTGCTGATGGTCGAATGGCGGGGCAGGCGTTTGCTGTTTACAGGGGACGCGGAATGGGAGGGAAAGTTTCGAACAGGTAAACACAACGGAAGCTGGAACGTGATGTGGAAGGAACGGTCAGAACATCTCAAGGATCCCATCGATTTTCTGAAGATCGGCCATCACGGCAGCATTAATGCCACACCCTGGGCACCGAGCAAAGACTCTGACTATGAAGTCAACCAGATTCTGGATGCCATCTTACCCCTGTCATCCCCGGGGGTTGAACCGGTCGCGCAAGCTCTGGTCTCCACCAAACGTTCCACCATTTATCCATCCATACCCGCCGCCGATTTACTCGTAGAACTCGGCCGGCGCGTGGCCAATACGAAGGTGTATTACGATGAGTTGAAAAAATTGGATCCGGATTTAGAGAACAAAGCCCCATTTGACGAATATTGGGACTACGAGCTTCTGGACTGCCTCAAACAACCCCAACCCTGGCGCACGGACCTGGAGTCAACCATCACCGGCAAAGAATACATGGAAGTAGAGTTTGATCCAGCGGATTAAGTTATGATCAGGCAGCCGGTATAGCATCCTGTTGTCAGCATTAGTTGCACCCTTCCCATTCAAGGAGGATTTGTCCTGCATAGCGATGGCAGCGGCGATAGCATATCGCCTTAGATCAAGGGGCAATAATTGCCATCTACCTTGGATATGCCGCAACATGTTTCAACATGTTTATGTGTCAGCCTTGGAATTCATTCCTTGGCGGATCTTCGCGGTGAAAATTTCTTAATCGAGCTCAACTCAGCATTGTAATCCCCCCATTCGATTATAATTCCCCCATGTCCGAACCCCAAACGCTCGAAGTCCCCATCCATGGTATGGACTGCGTCGAGTGCACCCGGCACGTGCAGCGTGCCATCGCCGATTTACCCGGTGTCGAGTCAGTAGACGTTTTCCTGGCGACTGAGAAGGCCATGGTCAGGCTGGACCCGGCGCGCGTGGACATGCCTCAAATACGAGGGGCGGTCGAGCGCGCCGGCTATACCGTCCCTGAAGATGATGGGGGTGAAGACGAACGGGGGCTGGTCGATTTTACGCGCCCCATTCTGGCTTTGCTGGGTGTGGTATTTGGTGTCGTGCTATTCGTGGTCGTGGTCGGCGAGTGGCTGGGTCTCTTTGAAGCCGCCACAGTCGGAGTGCCCTGGTACATTGGACTGGCTATCGTGATCGTCATTGGCTTCCCGGTCTTTCGCAATGTCGCCCGCGCCACCCTGCACGGCCAGGTGATCGCCCACACCCTGATGACCCTGGGCGTGCTGGCAGCGCTGGTGATCGGGCAGTGGGTCACTGCCGCTGTGGTTGCGTTTTTTATGCGTGTAGGCGATTTTACGGAGCGCTTCACCACCGAGCGTGCCCGCCGTGCGGTTAAGGACATGACCGCCATGGCGCCCCAGACCGCGCGCGTGGAGCGTGACGGTCGGGAGGTCGAGCTGCCCGTTGACCAGGTGGTGCTGGGCGAGACGGTCGTTGTGCGTCCGGGAGAGGTCATCCCGGTGGACGGCGAGGTGATAGCGGGTCATGCGGCGGTCGATCAGGCCACCATTACGGGTGAGTCAATGCCGGTCGATGCCGGACCTGGCTTCCAGGTTTACGCGGCCACCACCATCCAGCACGGCAGCCTGCGGGTCAAGACCACTCAGGTAGGCGTGGACACTACCTTTGGCAGGGTGATCAAGCTCGTGGAGGAGGCCGAAGCGCACCGCGCGGACGTGCAGCGCGTGGCGGACAGGTTCTCGACCTACTTCTTGCCCGTCGTGGCCGGGGTCGCCGCGTTGACTTTTCTTCTACGCCGCGACCCGCTGGCGACGGCTGCCGTACTGGTGGTGGCCTGCTCCTGCGCCTTCGCCCTGGCGACTCCCATCGCCATGCTGGCCTCCATCGGAGCGGGAGCAAAACGTGGTTTGATGTTCAAGGGCGGCAAGTACATCGAATCGCTGGCCGTCGTGGACGTGCTGCTCATCGACAAGACCGGCACCCTGACGTTGGGTAAGCCGCAAATTACGGATATTTACGATTTTAGAACGTTGGCTGGCTCTTCTATCAGCAGTTCAAGGGGATCCGCGGCCCGCGATTCGGGTTCTGAAATTCTACGCCTCGCTGCATCAGCGGAGAAGTATTCCGAGCACCCCCTGGCCGGAGCCGTGCTTGATGCTGCGCGCGCTCAGGACCTTGAATTGGATGAGCCGCATGACTTCCAGGCGCTTCCTGGTGTGGGCGTTTCCGCTATTGTCGCAGGGCAAAGCGTCCAGGTCGGCAGCCCCCGCACCCTCAATAATGTAGGGCAAGCTGATCGCTTGCCCAAAGAACACGATCCCGAACACGTAGAACAAGTTGCCAGCTTATTCACCGAACTCGAATCTCAAGGTAAAACCCTGCTCTTCGTAAGGATCGACGGCGAACCGACTGGTCTGCTCGCGGCCAGCGATACAATGCGCCCTGAAGTGCCGGCCGCCATACAGGAGCTGCGCGAACTGGGCATCCAGCACATCGAGCTGCTGACCGGTGACAACCAGCGCACTGCCTCCGCCCTTGCGGGGGAGTTGGGGGTGGAATACCGCGCAGAACTGCTTCCGCAGGATAAGATAAACATCGTGAAAGACTACCAGTCCCAGGGGCGTACGGTGGCGATGGTCGGTGACGGCGTCAACGACGCACCCGCCCTGGCGCAGGCCGACGTGGGCATCGCCATGGGCGCGGCCGGCAGCGGCGTGGCGATTGAAGCCGCGCACGTCGCCTTGATGCGCGATGATTGGCTGCTGGTGCCCGACGCGATCAGGATCTCGCGCCGCACCATGCGCGTGGTGAAGACTAACATCGGCTTTACGGCTGGTTATAATTTAGTGGGGTTAACGCTGGCCGCGCTTGGAATCTTGTCGCCCATCCTGGCCGCCGCGGCCCAATCCATCCCCGACCTGGGCATACTGGCGAACTCCTCCCGTCTGCTTCGCCAGAAGTAGAATTATTTCGATAGGTGGAAATCGCTGTAGATCATCTGCAGATAGTGTAAGTTGCGCACCGGTGTCGCGACCGGCGCTCCATAGATCGGAACCGCTGTCTGGTCGCTGTTGACCCAATAATTTTCGTTGCGGATATTTCCCCCGACCGGGCCATCAAAATGCACGACCAGTTCAAAGGTCCGGCTCTCCTGCGGTCCGAGATCGGGGAATTCCCAGCTTACTTTCGTCGTGGATTCAGTAAATGGGGGCGAGGCGTACACTAGGGTCGTCCCGGCGGGCAGCTCGTCCGTCAGTACGACGTTGGTGGTCGTTGAGATCGGGTGGCTGTTGGTCACCTTCAATGTGTAGCCGAGCGTACTTCCGGGCTGCACGACCTGGGATGAGGGCGTTTTTTCCAGCCGCAGCGGTATGACGCCGCTGCTCATGAGGGCCTCCCATGCGTCGATCCGCCCCCAGCCGTACGTGTTATTGGGCGTCTGCGACCCGGGCACGTCGCCGCAGTCCTGGCTTGTCGTGCGCGGGGTTGCCGACTCGCGCAAAATGTCTTCGATGCGCGCCACCTGGCCTCGCAGGTCCGGGTCCGCCGAGATCAGCAGGGCGGCCAAACCGGCCACGTGCGGTGCGGCCATACTAGTGCCGCTGGATATGCCGTAGCCGCCTCCCCGGGTGCTGGAGGGGATCGATACTCCCGGCGCGGAGACGTCGGGTTTCAGTCGGCCGCTGCTGTCGATGGTTACCGGGCCGCGACTGCTGAAGCCGGCGATAATGTCGCTGCTGTCTGTGGCACCAATCGTGAACGATGTTTCATAAATGGCCGCCGGCGCGTTCACAGAACTGCAGCTCGAGCCCGTGTTTCCGGCGGAATGTACGGTCAGGATACCCGCCGCCCGCAGGTTCTCTACCACCGTGAGCAGCACGTTTGGATCAGTGCAGCCCTCATTGGGCGGGCAGCTCCAGGAATTGTTGACCACATCCGGTGCCAAATCTGGGCGCGGGTTATCGCCGTTCAGGTCGGTGGGGGCCAGGAACCACTGGTAGCACTCGCTGTAGGTGGCCGGTGTGCCCGCACCGTTGTTCATGTTGCGGCACCCGATCCAGCGCGCCGCCGGCGCCATGCCCACCTGGTACCGGTCGCCACCGTCATCCACGCCGTCGCCCACCATGCTGCCCATGGTGTGCGTGCCGTGACCGTGGTCGTCGCAGGGCTCCGGGGAGTCGGGACCGCACTCATCACCATCTTCATGGATGGCGTCGTGCCAGTTGTAGTTATGGTCAGCCGCGTCCCCGTCCCAGCCGCGGTACTGGGCCTTCAACGCCGGGTGCTCCCAGGCGTATCCGGTGTCCTGCCCGCCAATCACCACGCCTCCCCCACGGTATCCTGCCTCCCACACCTGCGGCGCGTTCACAAGCTCGATGTTCCACGGGATCGTCTCAGCCGTTTCAGTCCCGTTCTGGCTCTCCTGCTGAGTGCCGGCCTCGATGATTGGCGCGGGTACATCGAGCTTGACCATCGGGTTGGCGTAAATATGGGCCGCATCCGGGTGATCGGCGATGCGCTGGATGAGATCCATGTCACCCTGCACCCAGATCATGTTCGCGATCCAGTAAGGCCGGTAGTCAGCGCCTCCCGATTTTAATGTCCTGATCAGATCGTTCTGGGTTTGGTCGGCGATCCTGGTCAGCTCCTGGAACACGTAACGGCCCTTTTCCTCCTTGGTGCGCAAATCGGCAGCCCCGCTCAGGTCCGCCTGCTGTTCCAGGAAGATCAGGAATTCTGTCTCACCCGATTCCGCGCTGGACATCACCCACGGGTCGACCCTGCTCTGCCAGTTCGTTGGCTGCGCCGTTGATGCGCCCACGCCTAACACCAGCGCCGCCAGAATACTGGTAATAATGATATTTCGAAGTATTCCCATATGCACTCTACAATTTAATCAGCAGCTTTATCTCCGGCCACAAGAACGGCAGCATCACGATGACGCCCACACCCAATGCTGCGATCATCATGAACAAATCCGGCAGCAGGGGCAGCTTAATCAGGGTCAGCACCACTAGGGCGCTCATCGCGGTTCCAAATATCACCCTCGGCAGCGTTTTACCTGTCTTCAGTACGCCAGGGTAGCGTCGGTTGAGCATGAACAGCAGCAGCAGCGCCTCAGCCGTGAAGGCGATGGCGTTCGCCAGGGCGATCCCCACCACATCCAGGAAGTACGCCAGCCCCAGCGCCAGCACGGTAAACGTCAGGACCATCAGTCCCGAAGCCCACAGCGGCGTGCGAGCGTCCTGCTGCGCGTAGAAGGCGCGCGCCGCCAGGTCGATCAATGCATGTCCTGTCAGCCCGAGCAGGAAGGCGCGCGCCGTCCATATCACCATCTCGGTGCCGGTTTCGTCGAAGCCCAGGAGTTCCACCACGGGCGGCAGTGCGATCGCTAAGAAGACCGCGCTGGGAATGGTGAGCGCCAGGATCACCTTCAACCCGTGGTTGATGGAGCGTAAGAAGGCGCTTTTCTTACCGCGCGTGAACTGCTCCGAGATGGTCGGCAGCAGCGCCGTCGCGATGGCGGTGCCGATCAGCGTCTCGGGCAGCTGCATGAACAGCCAGCCGAAAACCAGGGTCGTCACCGAGCCTTCCGGCAGGCGGGAGGCGATATTGTCCGGGATGTAAATGAGAACCAGGTAGATGAAGAAAACTGTCCCGATGCGCGGCGCCATCACCGACAGCACCTGCCGTACACCGGGGTGTTTCAGATCGATTGCGGGCGTCCAGTGGAATTTAAAATGGATCAAACCCGGCACCTGGATGGCCAGGAACAAAAATGCGCCAATTATGGTGCCGTAGGCCAGGCCGTAAACTCCCAGTCCCAGGGCCGGTAGCGTGATGGGACCGATCGTGAAACCGGTTTCGGGCACCAGGATGACCACGCCGATCAGCATCCCGATGTCGTACATGCTGCGCGCTAATGCGGGCAGCAAGAAGTGCTGGTTGGACTGCAGACCGGCGATCACCAGGCCGGAGATCGAAAACAGCAGCGTAGCCACCAGGTTCATGCGCATCAGGTCGACCACCAGGGCCTGCTGTTGGGCGTCGAACCCGGGAGCGATCCCCAGGCCTGACCCGACGAGCTGGTTGGCGAAGATGATGATCAGCAGCGACAGCCCGACCGTCACCAGGAAGACCAGGTTCAGGATGCGGGAGAACAGGTCCCACATTTGCTGTCGGCCGCGCTTTTCCAGGTATTCGGTGAGAACGGGGATGAAAGCCACCGCCAGCGCGCCGCCCGAGATCAGGGCGAAGATCAGGTCGGGAAGGTTGTTAGCCGCGTTGAAGGCATCCAGTTCCCCGGACAGGCCGAACTGGCGCGCTATGATCACTTGGCGCACGAATCCCAACCCTTTTTCAAGGGCGATGAAGACAGCGATGATGAGTGCGGAACGTGCGACGTGGGACATGTTTTTTTATATAATATATTGTGTGCATCAGCGATGCACACAATATATTAAACGGTTTATATGGTTAACTGGATTATTTTATCACACGCCCCCTGAAGCGCACGTCTGGTGACTAAGGAAATTTAAGCGGAGTGCCCAACTTTCCATCCCGCGTGTCTTCCACAGTAACCCCTTTTTCAGTCGCAGGGTCGAATACGATGACGGTGTACGAAAAATCTCGCGGGCTGCCGTTGATGAGTACATTCGTGACCGACACATAGAAGAATCTATCCCCTCCCGGAGGACGTTCGAGGTCCAGCACGGGTTCCCAAACGAGCGTGTTTTCTCCGTAGCCGTTGACGATTGGCTGGATATGGACGGTATAATTTTTCCCCCCGGATTTCATCGAGACCGCTGCAGAGGAAAAGTCCGCCCCCGCATACGCAAACGACCAGCGCGGGAAAACGACCTGGTAGGGCACGTAACCAGGCGGGGGCCAGGCGACGTATTCATAACGTGTATCGGGCCTCGGTTCGTAGAGATTATCGTCAAAGATCCATAAGGCGTTGGCCGCTTCATGGCCTCCCGCTGCGGGGACGTCACCGGTTCCCATAAATTTTGTCTGCGGGTACAGCACCCACCTTCGGTGGCCCACCGCGTAGTTGTTGCTCCCCGGTTCTTTGATGTAGCCCTCGACGGCTTTCCAACCATTATAGCCGTAAAAGAGGTTCGACCTTTGGGCCGCTGTATCGCCATCCGCGGTGTAGCACACCCACGAATTCGGCGGGTCATGGCTCAACGTGTCGTTGCAGCTCATCATCAGCGCCGCTTTCTGGGCCTTTTGGTTGTACTTGTCTGTAAATACCACATCCGCAGGCACGCCGGCCATCTCTCGGAAGTAGTTGACGCGCTGCAGTACAGCGATTCGGAAGGTCTCCGCAGTCGTTCCAGGGATGCAGCTGTTATGGTTTCCGGTCCATTCGATCGGGGTTCCCTCAGAGCCTAAATAAACGTTGATATAAAATTCTCGCGCCTCCTGCCGAGCCTGTGGATTGACGATCAGGCTCCCGCCTTTGTGGTTAACCAGCGGCAGGTAGATGTGCTTTCTTGGGACATCCCCGGCCTCAGGTCGTTCTGGCGGCAGCGGCGCGCCTGAGACCAATAGCGGTGAGCCGGGCAGCAGGCACAGTAAAACGATGGTCAGGCCGATGCTTGAAGCGAGCATGACGAGCAGATACTTGAACTTCTTTTCCATTACAATTCTCCTCCCGACAATTATCCCCGGTTGTGTTGGTACACCTTTTCTTTCACATCCTATATCCCAATGGATATCAATCAGGGAACTTTTTCGGTTTTTCACCTGTTTCCCCCCATACCAACTGTGTGTAAGTATAGCACGATTGCTCAACCCCGTAAATTTGCGGGACGGTAAAATAACCAGTGCAGTTTTATGTGCGGTTGTTACGCACATAAAATTGCACATTCACATTCAATATGGTAGAATCCAACGCACTCGGGAGGGATGGCCGAGTGGACTAAGGCGGCTGTCTTGAAAACAGCTGTGGGTTTAACGCCCACCGGGGGTTCGAATCCCTCTCCCTCCGCCTTTAGATCGCAGATAGGCGAATCCTGAATTATTGGTCGTGAGCGGCCTCCAATCTCAGTTCACCAATCTAACGTCTAAATTCTAATTTCTAAAATCTGTTTTTCCCCATTGGGGAGGTGCCAGAGTGGCTGATTGGGGCCGCCTGCTAAGCGGTTGTAGGGGCAATAACCTCTACCGCGGGTTCGAATCCCGCCCTCCCCGCTAAAAAAAGCGCCCGGCACACCGGGCGCTTTTTGCTCCAAGCATTATCTGTACCCAGCAGTGCCCTGCTCCCGCAGGATTGGCAATCCTGTGGGTTGGTTGCTACGGTGATAGCAAATCGCCTCAGAGCGAGGAGCAGGATAAGCAGCCTTCCTCCAAACAGGCCGATTACCGCCGTATGCCAATCACAAATCCGCAATCCAAAATCCACAAATCCAAAATTCCCTCACCGCCCCTTCTGTATCACCCCGATGTACACCGCCGCGCGCGTGTTCCTCAGCCCGCGCACCCAGGATTCGCCGGGCGCCCGCCAGCCGCAGGTCTCGAACACAATTTGCGGTTGGTTCGGAGCGACGTACGGTTGCAGGGACGGATCGACCTGGGCTGCCAATCCAAGAGCTTCCGGCAGGGGCAGGTCGAAGTAAGCCTGCACAGATCTTGCGGGCACGCGCGACGTGCCCCTGAGTGTGAATCCGCCGACCTGTTTGTCGCCCTGGGTGATCACCACCTGAGCGCCCGCCAGCGCGCTGACGTTCTTCTGGATCTCTTTCAAGGACAGCGCTGCTTGGTCGTAGCCGGTGCCTTCCATGGCGTGTCGGTAAGCCTGGCCTTCACCGCCGATCCCGGAATGGATGGTGAGATAGATGGTTTCGCCGTTTTCTCCATGGCGGGATGTGTTGACGCAGGCTTTGTGGTTCCCGAATTCGCACTTCTGACCGGGAATGAATGTGATCGTGATCGGCTTGCCGCCGTTGACCCGTTTATCCTGTGGGATGATCTTTATGCGCACCTTGTCCTGGTGGTTGTTAAAGTCGATTCCGTAAAAAATGCCCGTTGGTGCCTGGGCCGCGATCTCCGCAGCCCCCGGAGTGGGAGAGGGTTGAGACGATGGGTCCGGAGTAGGAGAAGGATGGTACGGCTCGAACGGTGTCGCGGTCGATGTCGGCAGTATGGGGAACACCCGCTCGCTGAGCAGGTCACCAAAACCTGGTCCGCCAGGTGGTGGCCTGTCGGTGGGGGTGGGCGTCGGTGTGAACGTCGGCGTAGGGGTTGGGGTTTCCGTGGGCGTCGGCGTTGGCGTGAACGTGGGTGTAAAATTCGGCGTTGGTGGCGGCGGATCGAAGTATTCTTTCACCGGCTGGACGCCGTTGCCGCACCAGTAAGTGAGTTCGCCGGTGCGGGTGCATTGGGTTCCGATGGGGGGATTGGGAAGGTTGGGGTTCAGGCAGTAGACCTTCACCTCCCATTCATCTGGGTGACATAAGATGAAGCGCTGGCGCGGGTTCACCCGCCCCGGGACCGGTCCGACCCCCAGGTCCTGGCAGATAAACCAGCCATCGATGGGTTTTGCGCTTTCTGTCAGCGGTTGGAGTCGAGGTATCGCGGAGACGTCTTTTGGGGCAGGAGGCGCTGAGATAGCGTTGTAAACCAGGATTAACGCCACAATCAGCGCAACCCCTAGCGCTCCACTGGCGAGGTATAGGCGATAAGCTTTTGGCATCCTTAATTCGGTCTCCTAGGCTTTATAGGAACATTATCCGCAGACAGGCTAGTATCTGTACTGCCTTATGTTGCAAGTTGCGTGCCTGTTCTGCGTAAATTATGAGTTAGCACTTGCGTGGAGCCATTAGCGCAGAAGTCGGAAAAAAGTCGTCGACGGAGGCCTGTCCTGAACGGACGTGAAGGATCGACTTCGTGCCTCTCGTTTTTGTGATTTCAACCGCCCAAAAGCGTTTGTACTAGAAGATCTGTTGCAGTTATATCGAATTCACCCCAAATATACTGTTTGGGGTGAGTAATGGCCTGATTCTAGAGAGAAAGTTTTGTTATGAAGGGTCGATTCGTAAGCAGTTTACCGGTTGTTGGATGCCACCGATATTGGCACGACTGTCAACTGGTGCTCGTCAATGGCCTACAGGACGCGTTGAATGCGGTCTTTGAAGGGCGGGTGGGTTGCGAACATGAGCGCCATCGGGTCCGTGGGTTGGCCTTCTTCCAGCCGCATGCGTTCGAACAGGTCGATGATCTCGAGCGGGTGGTAGGCGGCTCTGGCCATATAAACCGTGCCGTGCTCGTCGGCGTCCAACTCGTTGTCGCGCCCCCAGCCGTTGATCACAATGCTGGCGACCGCGTCGATGGCGAACTGCGTGCTGTTGTTTTGGTAGATGGCATCCAGTTCGGGTGATGCCGCGCTGATAACATCCAATGCCGCCTGGGTCGCAGCCAGATTTTCGATCAGTTGTGCGCTGTGCCTGAGTGCAATGTGAGCCAGTTCGTGACCGATCACGCCTGCCAGCTCGTGGTCTTCTTCTACGAAACCGATCATACCGCGCGTCACATAAATGAATCCCCCCGGTATGGCAAAAGCGTTGATCTCGTCCGAGTCAACCACTTTGAACGTATACGGCAGGTTCTGTCTGGGCGTGTGCGGCAGCATGGCCTGACCGATGCGCTCAACCCGCTGCACAAGGGCAGGGTCGCTGCTGATCGGGTTTTCCGCCTCGAATTCAGCCGCGGCTTCGCGCCCGATTTCGATCTCCTCCTCGTCGCTCAGGTGCGGGATCTCGATGCCCATACCCGGTATGGTCACCGGAATCAGGGTCGGCAATTCATCAGGGAATTCGTCCGGGATCTCCATCTGTAGATCGGTGGGGATGATATCGGGCAGCGCGGTTCCGAGCGTTCCCGGCAGGGACGTGATGTCAATTGTCCCGATGGCGGTCGTGATCGGGGAGATGATATCTTCCAAGTCATCCAGTGGGTTGATGGCATCCCAGATGGCCCTCACTGCCAGGACTCCCAGCACGACCACTACGATCACGCCGGCGATGGCTCCCAGGATGATCCACAGGATCGGGCGCTTGGCTGTCGCTGTTGGTTCGGGTGGCGCTGGTGGGGCGAACAGGTCGCCTCCGCAGTGCTGGCAGTGTCTCGCTCCTGCCCGGTTGTGCTGCCCACAGTGAGGGCACGCAACGGGTGCGGCCTGGGGCGGCGTTGGGGCGGGCTCGGGAGCCGGCGCTGGCGCCATGACGGTAGCGTCCACGCGGGTCTCCGCCAGCGGACTACCGCAGCTGGCGCAGAACTTGGCCCCAGCTCGGTTCTGGCGCTCGCAGTTTGGGCATATTGAGGTGTTCATATCTTAATACTCTTAAGGGAAAAATTGTGTCTGCGCTGCAAACATAATTTTACACACACTCGGTTAGGGGCATCGTGCGATGGTTATATCGCTGTAAGTCGCCGATCGCCAGGTCTCGTTGCTGCCGCCTCTTGCCTGCAGGATGAATTGGTAAATATACCATGCTTGTTGATAGGGCAGATCATCGGTCATCGTGTCGGCGTCGAAGCTGAATGTCCAGGTGTTCTCACCGCGCACTTTATGCATGATCTGTCCGGAGTTCCAACCGATCGAGTTGCCCGTGGTTTTGTCCTGGATGTTCCAGAATATAAACATTACGTGATCCGTTATCGGACCGGTGGCGGAGATGGTGAAGTTGACAGTGTTTTTCCCGCAGCTCGTATCTCCCTGGTAGATGTGCTGCGCATCCTTGGATGGTTCCAAAAGTGCGATCTCCGCTGATGTTGGCTCCGCTTCTTCGGTGTTGGTGGGCGCGGGGGTGTTGGAAGGTTTCCTGGTTGCTGTGGCTGCCTGCTCTACGACTGCCGGAGATGGCGTTCTTGTCGGGACGCGGGTGTGGGTAGGGCGTGGTGTGTTCGTACGAGTAGGCGTGGCGGTTGCGGTGTATGTGTAAGTTGGCAGATGCGTGGGGGTGCTTGTGGCTGTTGGAGTGGCTGTTTCAGATGGGAACAATGCCCCGATAACTGGCAGGGAATCGCCATCCGCCAGCGCTGGCACCAGGAATACCGCCGCGGCCCCCGCCAGGATCAGCAGCAGTGCAATGATCCCGACCCACCGCCAGGGCGAGCGTTTTTGTACCGGCTGGGAGCCTCCTCCTGCTGCGGCTCCGGCTGTTCCGGCAGCACCCACAGCGCCAGCCGTGGCCACCGCGCCAGCCGCGGCGCTGGCCCCACCTGCCAACGACCCTGGAACGGCAGCCCTGGCCGTTGGCGCGACTGCGGGAGCGACGACAGCTGTGGCGGCTATCTGCACCTCCTGAGGGGTTTCCAACGCTGAGCCAAACTCCCCCATGGTCTGGTACCGTTTTGAGGGAGCCAGCTCCATGGCGGTCAGGATGGTGTTCTCCAGGGTCGGCGAGATCTGCGAGTTGATCACGCGTGGTGCGACGAGCGGTGTTTCATTGCGGTTGACGCTCTCGATCGGCACCTGTGCGGTTACGATGCTGTAGAGTGTCGCCCCTAGGGCGTAAACATCGCTGCGTGCGTCTGTTTTGCCGTGCCCGTACTGCTCTACGGGTGAATATCCCGGAGTCACGGCCCTTGCGCCGACCGTGGTCTGGCGTGAGGCGTCAAATACTTTGGCGATGCCGAAATCTACCAGGAACGCTTTGCCGTCCGGATCGATGATAATGTTCTTCGGTTTTATGTCGCGGTGGATGATGGGAGGGTTTTGGGAGTGCAGGTATTTCAATGCATCGGATACCCCTTCCGTCCAGGCGAGCGCCCGGGTTTCAGGCAGCGGACCGCCGGCCTCGTCCAGTTTGTCCTGCAGGTCCTGCCCTTCGATGAAATCCATGATCAAGTACTGCCCCTGCCCGGGCAGGATGAAGTAATCGGTGACGCGCGGCAGGTTGCTGTGGGTGAGGTTGGACAGCATGCGCGCTTCGCGCTGGAACTGCTCCTGAGATTCGGCAGCAGATTCCAGGTTCTCTTTGATGGCGCAGGGACGCTGCAGGTTCATGTCCCAGGCTCGGTATACGGCGCCAAAGCCGCCCTGACCGAGCAGCTTTACCACGCGGTAGCGATTGTGCAGGATTTCACCCTGGCTGATTGGCATTGATTATCTCCTCATTATTAGTGTAGCTTAGTTTTTACGGCTGTTTCGTCAAAACTAAGTTGCACACAATCGGAACGTTATGGACACTTCTTCAGCCGGATGTACCATTGGCCATTGAGGGCATGGTCGAAGATCTCAGTTTCGCCACAAATCGTCCAATTTATTTTGTATTTTCCGGCCCACACCCAGAAGTACCACACGCCGGGTGGGTACTTGTAACTGTATGAGCTTGGGTTCTTTCCCTCGCATGGCCCTCCGATGCACTCGAGCTTGATTGAGAAGTCCTGACCGGAGTTGTTTTCAACCCGGATGCGTTCCTGTCCTTTTATAGCGGCAACAGTATGTGTCGGCAGGAGTTTTTCCGGCGTTTCGGTGGGTGTTTCTGTAGCTGTCGCCTCGGGTGTGGGGCTCACTTCCGGCGTGTTGGTTGGTGTCTCGGTAGGGGGGACCGGAGTATCCGATGGAACCGGTGTATTGGTTGGCACGGCAGATTCGGTGGCTTGCCGGTCCTGTTCCGCCCGGGTCGCTTCTATGCTCATCGCGGTCTGTGTGGTCTGTATCTCCAGAGCAGCCTGGGATGCTTGCAGGCTCATGGCTGTTTGGGTGGTGGATAGGGCGGCATCCCCCCCGATGCCACCGCATGCACCCAATATGAAACCCATTATGATCAATAAGATGCTTGCCGGTAAGATGATACTCTTTTTCATGGCTTCTTCTCCTTCGTGGCTTTTATTCGACGAGTACGGTCCTGCTGACGACTTCATACAGCCGTCCGATCTCCTCCTGCATTTTATCTATTTTGTAGATTATGAAAATGGTGAACCCGGCCGCAATGGCGTTTACCGTGTATGTGACAATGAACATAAATCCGGCAGTCCGCAGCTGGGACAAAGATAGGTTACCGCTGGCAAAGATGAACGAAGTAATACTGAACAGCACAGCCAGCAGCGCAAAAGCCCACCAGATGGCGATGATCCGAGGGCTGGTTGAACTACCCTGGGCTTTTCCTTGTGTATATTGCGGATCGCTTGATTCACAGATCTGCTTGACGACCTGGTATGGATGTACCAGGTTCAGGAATGGAACCAGGCATCCCAGCGCTGCCCAGGTTGGCGTGTATTCAAATCTTTGAGAGACCGATTTCAAATACCTGCCAGTGAAATAAATCCAGACCAGGAAGACAGCGGAGGCCAGAATCCAGACTCCAAGCTGGATGACGATTACCGTACCCTGAATGCGGTCGGAGTCGAATATTTCGCTGGTAGAAACCACGTCTCCCTGGATAATGCTCGAGACGATGTTGATCTGGCTGTAGCTGGAAAAGATGGCGAGCAGGTCGACCAGAAACAAAACGCCGAAAGCAATAATGGTAATTTTGGGCAGCCATTTGATCCGGGTGGGCTCTTTTATGTCTACTTCCAGAGCGGCCTGCAGTGCAGTTATGGATTGGTAACGCTCCTCCGGCTGCAGCGCCATAGCCGTGTGGACTGCAGCCTCCACTGATGGGTTGATCTGTACATTGACGCTTGTGAGTTTCGGCAGTGGAGACCCTGCGGCCAGATTGATGCTCTCAGGGGGTTCTACACCGGTCAGCAATGTGTACAAAGTAGCGCCTATTGCGTAGACATCCGTCCGGGCATCCGTACGACTGGAACCGTACTGCTCAACGGGTGCAAACCCGGGCGTGACGGCTCGTGCGCCGGTCACGGTTATTTTGTCGGGTGTGTAAGTTTTTGCGATACCAAAATCCACCAGGACGGCCTTCCCTTCCGGTGTGATGCGGATGTTTGCGGGTTTAATATCACGGTGGATGATGGGCGGATTCTGGCTGTGGATGAACGTCAGGGCATCACAAACCTGGTTAATCCAGGTGATGGCCAGGCCTTCCTGCAGCGGTCCGCGCGTATCCAGCATGCTCTGCAGGTCCTCGCCTTCCACGTAATCCATAACCAGGAACTGGCCCTCGTCATGCACGTAAAAATAATCGGTTACGCGCGCCAGGTTTGGGTGGTGCAGATCGGCCAGGATGAGCGCCTCAGTTTCAAACTGCTCTCGACCTTCCTGGGATTCTTCCAGGTTCTGCTTGATGGCGCATGGGCGTTTCAGGCTAAGATCCCAGGCGCGGTATAGACGCCCGAATCCACCCTGCGAAAGCGATTTGACGATTCTGTAGCGCTGGTTGATGATCTTGCCTGTAGAAAATGCCATAGGATTCCTGCAGATTTGGTCGGAGTCAAAACGGAACCACGATGTTGATTTAAACTAATCTATTCTAGCATGATTATGACGATTTTTAATAAGACCTTAACATTAAAAAATTCTGTACTCCGTAATTTGATTGGATGAGCCTCCCAATAAAACTACAGACAAAGTGTATCAGCTCTCATCTCTCGATACCGGGCAAGACATTGATACCAGGGGCCGGATTAATCCCCACCAGAACCTCGGCCAGGATATCGGTCAGGGATAGGTCTGCTCCAGGGAGCCGAATACGTTACGATCTGGTAGGAATAGCCGTGCCCCTCGAGCGCCTGTCCCAGCGCCGGGTAGACTGCGCCAAACCCCCCTCTTCCAAGTTCTGAGATGATTCGATAGCGACCTTCCAGGAAGAAACCGTCTTTTAATTTTTGCACCCTACCCGATATATTCGCAGCTGGGATTACGCCACTTGGTAGAGCTTCTCCGCAGCTGGCACAGAAACGGGAAGTACTCCGGTTAAGCTGGTTGCAGTTAGGGCATGCGATGGATGACATACTTTATGTTCGTCCCCTATTCGTCAGATGATGTCCAACTTTCATGATTACCGTGCGTATTTGTCACCCGGATTGCTTTCCCGTTCTCATCGAGGCGGTAAATCTCTCGTTTCCCGTCTCGATCCGTTGTGAATAGCAGAGAACTCCCAGGCGTTAATATCGGTGACCAGCTTTCGGCCCGCCCGGGGGTGTTGGTTACACGCGATGTGTTCCCATCTTCGTCCAGGCGATAAATCTCAGCCTTACCATCCCGGTTCGATACAAATACAATCCGGCCCGCTGGTGACAATGCCGGCGACCAACTACCGGCGCTACCGGGCGTATTGGTTACCCGGGTAGACGCTCCCGATTCGTCCATCCGGTATATCTCAGGTTTGCCGTCCCGGTTTGATACGAATAAGATCTTCCCGCGTGGTGAGACAGCCGGTGACCAGCTCTCGCCGCCACCGGGAGTATTTGTGACACGGGATGTCTCCCCTGATTCTTCGATGCGGTAAATTTCACGTTTTCCATCGCGGTTGGAGATGAAAAGGATCTTTCCCGCCGGTGAAATGGATGGCGACCAACTCTCAGCCCTTCCAGGAGTATGGGTCACGCGGGTCACCTCACCCGAATCTTCGATCCGGTAGATCTCCTGCTTTCCATCGCGGTTTGACGTGAACAATATCCTGCCAGCAGGTGTGCGGGTGGGTGACCAGCTCTCAGCATTAGCGGGCGTGTTGGTGACGCGGATAGCGTTCCCCTGGTCATCTAGCCGGTACACCTCGCGCCTTCCATCCCTGTTAGATGTGAACAGGTATGAACTCGATGATTTGGCCGGAACTAAGGAAGCCGCATCATCAATGGATGGGAATGAATCGGTAAGCAGCAAAACCGCCAGGATGCTCAATACGACGAGTGAAATTCCAATGAGAGCATAAACCAGTGGAGATAAAGTTGTCAATGGGCGCAGAGTGCCGGCTATAGTGGTCCGTTTATTAGTATGTGGCTGCTTTGGTACCACGGGCTGCGTCGAGATCGTGGTTGAGGGTTGTAAATCGAGAGCGGGTTGTGTGACAGTGGTGTGCGATTCTACAATAGTTGGCGATTCGATTATCGCGGGCGATGCAAGCATTGTGGGCGATGCAATCAACGCCTTGGAAAATTCTTTAGCGTTCTGCCAGCGGTCTTCGGGCTCTTGTTCAACGGCTTTTACTATGGCCTCGTTGAGAACCTCTGATACGTTTGGATTTAGCTCGTTTACCTGTGGGAACTTGAAGGGTTCGTCCCCCGGGTCACGCAATGTTAGAAGGTGATGCAGGGTAGCGCCCAGGGCATATATATCGCTGCGGTTATCCGTTTGCCCACGTCCGTACTGCTCTCTCGGCGCGTAACCTGCGGTGCCAAAACTTGCTGTATCCCGGCTCTTTCCGGATTTAAACAGCCTGGCAATCCCAAAATCGATCAGGTGAACCTGCCCTTCACCGTCAAGCATTATGTTACCTGGCTTTAGATCGCGAAAGATAACCGGTGGGGATTGATTGTGCAGGTAATCCAGTACGTCGCACAATTGAACAGCCCACCTGGTGACCTGGGTTTCAGTAAATGGCTGAGTCTGAGCATCCAACATCTCATCGAAAGTCTGACCATCGATATAGTCCATCACCAGGTAGTGTTTACCGCCTTCTTCGAAATAATCCACCACTTTGGTCAGGTGTGGGTGGTTCAGGGATGCCAACAAGTTCGCTTCACGTTGAAAAGCATCAATGGCGTTTTGTTTTTCCTGAGCGTCAACCAGGGCAGCATCGCTCATTTCTTTTACCGCCCAATTTTTACCTCCCAAACGTGTATCACTAACCAGGTAAACGGCGCCCATGCCGCCGCGTCCCAGACTCCGGACCACCGAATACCTGTCGGCAAGCACCGTGTCAGGTGGCAGACTGCCGGTCAACCCGGCGGGTGGTGTGCCACCTCGCAAGGGTGTGGCGCAGTTCAGACAGTACTTGGCCTGGGTGGGGTTGCTCTCACCGCAGTTAGGGCAGGCACGTTCTGACTTCAATGGCGTGGCGCAGTTTTGGCAAAATAGCGCCGTGTCACGGTTTTTAGTTCCGCAGGACGAGCAGGTTGTCATGGTTCCTTCCACACTCCGATCATCTTAGCCCGGTCTTTCGGTAGAGTAGATACTGCTGGATGAGATCACCTAGGAACCAGCCGATGCCTCCGAACAGGGCGCTGAACCCCCACATCAGGGGATTGAGTGCCGACTCCCAACCACTCAGCAGACCAAAGAACAGCATCATGCCGATTATTTCCATAATTGATAACCAGGCCAGTTCGCGAATCCAGGCTTCTTTCCCCGTTTGACCCTTTACGAATGGAAGGAAGGCAGCCCAAATCTCCATCACCACTCCGCTGACGAGCACAGCCAGTGCGTACTCGCCCCATGTGTAGCCTTGAGGTCCCAGGCGCGCAAGTAATGTCCCTACCAAGGCTGTCGTAAGAACGGTGTGTGCAATAAAAACAGAACCGCGCTTTGGGTATGCAGCGTATCCAAAAGCTCCAAAGAAGGCCACAACTGGCACCATGTTCCATTCGAAATCGATATCATCGAGGATGGGAGACAGAACCCATGTGGCAGCCACCAATACAGAGACCAGCACGACCGCTATCACAGCAGCCTGCCATGCGGATAGCTGGGTGGCCGCCAACAGCAAACGCGTGGTAGGTCGTGATGTTTGGGGAGCACTTTTGTCCTTCTTTGTAGCTGGATGACCTGCGCTTGATAACATCTCACCACTGGATGCAGCCAGTGGGGCGACCACTTCAACCCCAGCGCCCCTCGCAGAACCCCGGCCGGGTGTTTGGGAGTCATAAGCGGACACCAGGGCGGTTCGCAGTTGAAAGGCGTCTGTCCAGCGTTTCCCACGTTTTGCATCGGTACCACGGCTCAGGATTTTATCCATGTCCATAGAAATTATGGGATTAAGACTTCTGGCTGCAGGCATTTGGAACATCGTATCAACTGGATTATGCGCCGTCAGCAGCTGATGCAGGGTGACACACAACGAGTAGATGTCGCTGCGTTCATCTGTTTGACCGCTGACCGCCTCTGGGGCGATATAGCCCGGAGTACCCAGCGCCAGGGTATCTTTAGTTTTACCGGGTTTGAAGAAGCGCACGATCCCGAAGTCGATCAATTTGATCTGCCCGTCAGGCGTGAGCATGATATTACCGGGCTTGAGGTCTCTGAATATAATCTGCGGTTTTTGAGAATGCAGATAAGCGAGTACTTCACACAATTGGATGGCCCAGGCGTGCACCTGGGTTTCGGGAAATGGTGCGCTTCGGTCAGACAACAGCACGGCGAGAGATTGGCCCTCGACATATTCCATCACTAAATAATGCTTAGATCCCTCATTGAAGAAATCTACAACTTTCGGGAGGTTGGGATGGCTGAGCGTGCGCAGTAGATTGGCTTCTTGTTGAAAGGATTGAACGGCGTATACGCGTTCTTCCGGATCGGTGAGGGCTTTGTCGCTCATTTCTTTTACGGCCCATAAGGTGCCCGGCTGCCATGAGTCGCTTGCTTTGTACACGGCAGCCATACCGCCTTGACCTATTTTACCTACGATCGTGTAACGTTGGTTGAGTGTTGTGTCGGGCGGCAGTTTTCCTGTTTGACCGGTAGGGATGTCCGCTGCGGGCGTGGGACGTGCATCAGGCTGAAGTAACATCCCTGTAGTTGGGCAGAATCGTGCGCTCTCCCGGTGAAGTTGGCCGCAGTGTGGGCAAGGATTAGCTGACGACATCAATCCGCTCCTTGCCAGGAAAGCGAAAAATTTTCCGAGTCATCATTTTCTTACGATGAGCACGTTGTCTACCCATCCTCGCCCGCTGTATGATATAAGCCCAATGCTTTCCGGTAATCCTTGCATAGTCACTGAACAGACATTTTCACCATCAACAAGGAAAGAGACGCTGGAATTTTCACCAATCGTTACAGAATAAGTGCGTGATTTGTTGTCCGGCAGTTCGTATTGGCAGGCGGGATTCTTCTGAACAATGATGAGTTGTGCCATCTTGTCACCAATCAGAACCTGGATCGGCCCCGGCCGTTTGCCTGGCTGCCGGCTCTCACTCCCAGGATCCCAATAAAATGCCAGATTATCATCTGGGGAGATGTCCTTGAGTGCGGCGTCGAACGATATTTCCAGGATAGGCTCAATTGAGAGGTCTTCTTTGTATGTGACACCCACCATGTCGAGCTCTCCGTCTAAGTCGAGCGCCTTGTTTGTATTTGGTCCGCTGGTTGTGGGAGTGGGTTGTCCCCAAACATCCCAATTCTCTTCTAAACCTGCCTCAAAATCTTCTTCTACTACAATTTCTGGAGTAGAAGTTTCAGTGGGCGGCAGCGGCTCAGTCGATTCAAGTGAAGGCGTTCCAGATTCTGGAGTCGTACTTACCTCTTGAGTTGGCTCTTCAAACGTTGGTTCGAGCGTTTTGGAAGTAGTCGCTATGGGTGTTTGCGACTCCGTGGGTGTACGTTCTTCATCTGTTTTGGTTTGGACGGGGGTTTCGGTAACCGTTACTGTGGCGATGGCTGCCGCTGCCGGCGTATCCGTCGCTTGCCAGTCAAATGGATCTTGCGTGTAGAGGATTCCACCTGTGATGATGATGACACACAACAGGCCACCCAGCAGGATGAGCCACCAGTACCTGCTGAAGAATGATTTGGGTGGCGGCGTATCGCTGGGGGGTAATCCGGCATCACTGGTCTGATCACCCGGTTCAGAGGGCGGCGGTTGTTCCTGTGTGGTCACCGTTTCATCATGGGACGAGGCCGCTACAGCTACGATGACTGCGTCTTCGACTGCCGTTGGAATTGATTGACCGCAGCTGGCGCAGAATTTTGCATCAGGCCGCACAGGCTCTCCGCAGTGTGGGCACAGGTCTCCCTCCGCTTTGGGAGGCGGGGCTGCCTTGACCTCTTGAAGTGCGGAACCACAACTACCGCAGAATCTGGCACCAGGGCGTACAGGTTTACCGCAATGTGGGCATGTGCTGCTCATGAGGGCCTCCTATCGATTCTACACCATCAATCTGAAAGCTTAACCGTCTTGCGACTGGTCAGCTTTATTGTCTTTTTTCCTTCGCTGGAAATCTGTCCGGATTGTTCTAAGCGCTCAGCTTCCTGCTGCATTTGATCGGCCAGCTCAGTCTCGTCCTGGGAGAGCAGGATAGTCACTGCCTGGCGCAGTTTTTGGGTGGCGCCGCTCACGTCTCCCATTTCTGCCTCTTCGAGTGCCTGGGTTTGGAGTTTAAAAGCCTGCACCTTCTCCACCACGTTCATCACATGTCCGTTCAGCTGTCCCACGGCTGCCGGGTTGTTGGTGAAGTTCAAGATCAAATCCACCGCCTCTCGCTGCCGGTCGCCGTTCGGCAAAGTGTAAGATGCGTCTGTTTGGGCGATGCGCACAAGTCCTTCGGGTCGTGGGGGTAGCATAATCTCAGCCAGGTATGCAGCGCCGCCTTTTTCAAGTTCGCCCACGGGAATGACCACCGCGCGCCCCTGGATAGCACTTCGACCGATGTCCTTGATCATCGGCACAACCTGCCAGATACGGCGGGCTTCCAGCCCCTGGACCATGCGCATATTGATGGTCACGTCCTGGGCGACGACCTGCATGGACTGGTACACTTCCTGAAATATATTCACAGCCTGGTCAGGAGTTGGGATGTAGTTGACCACGCCCGACTGTGAACCAGGCTGCGCCAGTACGCTGCGGTCGCACAGATCGATGATGAAGTCCTCGTTCCAGTCCTTACCGAATCCCAGACCGATGATGGCGATCCCCATTTCACCAGCGTGGTCGGCTTCACGTCGTGAGTCGTCTTCTTTGTCAGTCGCCTCGCCATCAGTCAGCAGGATAAGTTTGCTGATCCGATCATCCCCATGATATTGGCTGACCTGGTCGAGTCCCTCGCGCAATCCTTTGGCCATGTTCGTCCCACCGGCGTCGCGAATTCGATCTACTTTTTTCTTGAGAACGATTTTGTCGGCTGCCGGATGAGCGGGAATGAGCACTTTTGCCCTGGTTTCAAACGTAACGACGGAAATAATATCTGCAGGTTCCAACTGATCGATGATATTCTTGACCGCTTCTTTCATTGTGCGGATTTTTTCTCCCGCCATGGATCCACTGTGGTCCAGCACCAGAGTGAAATTTAATGGCAGCCGAATTCTAGACATGCTGGGTCCAGGAAAAAGCTCGGTAAGTATGTATACTAATTGGGGCTGGTTTAGTACCTGTACGTCCGAACGATTGCACATACTGGACAGTTCTAGGATTTCCGACATAGAAATGCTCCTTTAGTCTTAATTGTCATTGTAATTTTCAATGTGAACCCCAGGCTCGCTTTGAAAATTGCACCTTCACTCCACATCCGTCTTTTTTGTTAAATGGCGAGTTTCATAGCGCAATTTCTTGGTTGCGTTTGGATCGATGTTCCCTGCTTGTTCAAGCATATTTGCCTGGAGAGACAATACATTGGCCAGGTTTTCTTCACCCAAATTGAGGAGACGCGTGGCAGCCTGTCGAAGCCGGAGGGTTGACGCATCTTTATCGATACCACTTTCGGCTTCTTCAAGTACGTGTGTGCCGAATTTGTAAGCGCCGACCTTTTCAACAATGTTGAGTACCCGTTCATTGTGGATTATTTTAGCACTCTCGGCCACCTGGATCAGGATGTCCTGGTTGGTGTGGGCCAGGGAGCCTGTCTGATCGGGGTCTTCCCAGGTGAGCCAGGATTGTGCCATACGGTAAGTTCCGGCTTCCCAACCGGGTATGATAAATTCAAGCAGCAGCGCCAGTGGCATGGATGGGTCATAATTGCCGAGTGGAAGTTGATGGATGCTGTTAATTTCCGGTCCTTGGTCAAAGCTCCCCAATTCCGGCTGTACACGATGGACGCGTCGCAGGGACACTCCGTCGGGTAATTGCAGCTGCACGTTTACATTCCGGTAACTGATCCTGAACGCGACACCTAATTCAGTGCGGAAGGCGTTGGGTATCTGCTCCGGTGATTCGATATAGTAGGCATTTCCCCCTGTTAAATCCGCCAATGGGATCAACAGGTCTTCATTGAATTCACTGCCAACACCCATCGTGGTCAGGGCTAAACCGGCTTCGCGCGCGCGTTTGGCCCATTGGTAGCATTCATTCACATCTCTGGTATGCCCATCTGTGAGCAGGACCAAGCGGGTTGCGTAAGATTTGTTGCTGTGGTGCTGCACTTCATCGAATGCAGACGCCAAGCCAGCTGCCATGTTTGTCTCATCCCCCAGGTTGAGATACTCGAGTTCCCTGGCGGCCTGGAGCAAGCGAGACTTGTCTGATCCGGGGGATGACGGGATGATTCTGTGCGCCTGATTGGCGAATGCAGTCAATGAGAAACGGTCGGATGGGCGCAAATACTCACTGGCGATAACTAATGCCTCCGACGCGTAGTCTATTCTGCGGGGATAATTTTTAACGGCATCGCTCGAGATATCCGTGATCTGGTATGCAGGAACGCCATCGGTCATCACTTCTTTTGCTTTCCCGGCCATCGCCAGCTGAGCGAATTGTTCATCGGTAACCAGACGGATGCGCATTGAATCGCTTCCGTCGATGATCAGGCCGATGTTCACAGGTAGGGCTCCTTTTCCCTCGCCTCCTGTGATTTCTAAAAGCACATACATTAGACGCTGCTCTCCAGTCAGAGGAATGACCGGTGCTGCAGGCGTACAAGTTAAGGAGAGGGGAGAGGTGGTTGTCATGTCGATTTGGGACGTCATCTCGCATTCAGGCAGGCATTGATGACTCCGCGCGCTCCCTCTTTTGAATCGAGATCCAATGCCCAATCCAATCCTCTACCATAAATATCGGGTCGGGATATCATTAGATTTTGCTGCTGCGAGCAGCCATAATGTCCCAGGATGTGATATGCGACCCACTCGGCAAAGCCTTCATGCAAAACAGGGTCGCGCAATAACGGACAATTCTCTCCCTGCCAGGCATGTGCGAATTCGTGGGCCGCTATTTGTAACAACAGGGTGCGTGGCAGACCGGTTTGAACGTAAATGCCGCGACGAATCCCGCGGCGTGTGTAGATACCTAATGTCTTGTTGGGATCCAATTCTTCTGAGTCGTCGCGGTTGTTCTCTGCCTGGGATTGCTGGCGGATGATTTCCGCTAATTGCAGCCGGTCAACCAGCGCCAGACCTGTAGGTATGTTGAGATGCAGACCCAGGGTCTGGTTAGCCGCCTCCTTCATTTCTTCGTATAAATCGGATGCTTCCTGAGGATCGTAAATGGCTGTCGCATGGCAAAAAGCACAAGATAGACGACCGTCGGACAGCCGCCACTGTTCGTCCGTCAGTGGTGCACTGCAGACGTCACAGGGAAAACGGTCCCGGTGGCAGGTCTGGCAGTAAGTTCCTGTACCGTTAATTTCTACATAATCACCCGTTATAGGCTGGCCGCACGCGCGACATATCTGCGTGGACCGCATGCAGGTGGAACATATCCCCGAAGGTGTACCCTCTATTATTGGGAGACTGCATACCAGACAACGTGGTTTAGTCTGATAGCAATCCTTGCATACCAAAAGATTCAGGTCGGGCGGCCATTCTGAATGCTTTAATCGTTCCCCGCGCCCCTGGATTTGCTTGCCGCATAATTGACAGTATGTAGCTGGCAATTTACCTCCACGCGCAATTACTCTATCTTCTTACGCACAAGCACAATAACAGTTAATAGTGTCCATACCACGGCGCTTGCACCCAATAAACCCCAGGTTAGAAATACATGTTCCTTCTCATAATGCAATTCATCGATGAAAAAGTTTTCAGATGCTGGAGCCTTGGCATCGGCACAGACGACATCCGTCTCAGAAGTCCTCTCAACGCCCGGAATTTCTGGCACTTCGATGACCTTGCAGCTCGTCCCTAAATCATTTAGATGTACCAGGTTGGTCTGTGAACCTAAGGCGTTCATGGCCCAAAAGCCGGGGGTAGCATAAGATGCGGGGTTGGCTGGAATTGGAAACAAAGCTCCTGAGAGTATGATCTGAATAAAGAGCTGCGCCAGGATGATGTACAGCACGACGTCGGTATTGGGCACAACGGCGGAGATGAAGAGTCCTAAACAGATACTGGCAATCACAGCCAGGTAGAGGGTGACAAAGATCTCCTGATAACCTTCTGGCAGGATAAGAGTTTCATATCCCAGATTTACTTTTAGGCCGATAATGAGCACTACCAGTGCCACCTGGACGACGGCAAAGAGGGCCAGCACCAGTATTTTCGATAACACGTAGGCGGATACCTTCAGGTTTACGGCGCGTTCACGTTTAAAAATCGCCTGCTCTTTGACAATTTCATATGCTGCGGCAAAGGTGCCTCCCTGTGTCATGGCCAGGGCAAGCATCACCAGAAGCATTTTTCCGTCTTGATAGGGTGTGTGCGCCATATCGGAGTCGATTGGCTGCGATTCAAGCTGGGCCGACATCTCCTCTTCAATTGACTCCTTATCCATCACGTAGAGACTGCCATCTCTCCCTTCATCGGTCACTTCAACAGAGTATGTGTTTCCGCTCTCTATAAGCAGCCCGTCGACGATATCGCGCTCGTATGCCACCATGGCAAACATAGCGGCGATGAAGGGCAACATTATCAGCAGGATACCTAATGTGCGTACATCAAAACGTACCAGGTCGAAAAAACGCCTGGCCAGAATCCGGGTCTGGCGAACAGCTGAGTCCTTGGCGGGTTTTGGTATCGCAGTTACCGGTGCGGAACGGGCACCGCTGCCAGCGGCTAAGTTGTTCTGGCGATTGGTGACATAATTCTGATAAATCGAAGATTGTCGGTAGTGGTCGGTCCATAGATCACCTGACCTGACTTTTGAACCGTTACCGGCTGCTATTTGTCTCTGGTAGTAGGACTGCAGCTCTGGGGGTGGGTTGTTCCCGCTCGTTATATCGTATTCCTGGGACAGCTTCATGTAGATATCGGCAAAGTCCTGTGCGTCGAAGAATGTCATTGCCTCATTGGGCGGACCAAAATAAGCCATTTTGCCCCAAGTCAGGAACGAAACGTAGTTGCATTGGTCAATGTTTGCGGTAGCATGAGTCACCAGAATGATGGTTCTTCCCTCATCGGCCAGGCGATTCAGATCGTACATCATCTTTTTTTCCAGCCCAGGGTCAAGGCCAGATGTGGGCTCGTCCAGGAAGAATAATGTTGGCTGGGCTAACAGTTCCACGGCGATGCTGACGCGTTTCCGCTGACCGCCGCTGAGGACTTTGACCGGTTTATCGGCATGCTCCACCATATCAACTGAATCCAACGCTTCCTGGATACGTGTTTCTATTTCGGCTGGTGTGGCATCGGGAAGGCGCAGCCTGGCGGAGTACCAAAGAGCCAGTTTGACCGGCAGTTCGCGGTGGATGATGTCGTCCTGAGGAACATATCCCATTTGCGTACGGTACATATCGATATGCTGGTAGAGGGTTTCCCCATCGATGAGCATGCGGCCGTGGTTAGCTGGTTCAAAGCCGTTCATGGCTTTCATCAGCGTGCTTTTTCCTGCTCCGCTACCGCCAACCAGGGCAATAAAATCGCCAGGTTGTACGGATACCGAAATGTCGTCGAGAATATAAATCGTTTCTTTTTTTCTCCAGAACTTGATACTCTCTGAGAATGGTACCCTTTTCGGGACCTCTCTACTCAGGGCCATTGCATCTAAGCGGTGACCGAGACGCATCGATTGCGCCAGACTCTGCTGTTGGGCGTCATATACAAGCTTGAATGGTCCGATCTGGATAACATCACCGCTGTTGAGCGACTCATGGCTGATACGTCTGCCGTTGACAAAAGTTCCGTTGGTACTTCCCAGGTCACGAATCACTATACCCCCATTCTGCTTGGTGATCATGGCGTGTTGGTATGAGACGGTTGGCGCGTTCAACGGCAGGTAGCTGATAGGATCGCGGCCGATGAGCATATCAGTCTGTGTTGATAGATCCAGGCTGCCTAATGATAGAGTTCGGATTGATTCCCCGGTTGGACTCTCCAAGTTTAATTTTACAGAATTACCTGTCAAATCTCCGATGCGGATCGCGTCGCCAATATGGATTGGCTGAGGTGTATTGGGAACTATTTGTTGTCCATTAAGCTGCGTACCGTTTGTACTGTTCAAGTCGGTGATTGTGTATCCTCCCGATACCATCTCCATGTTCAAATGATGGCCAGAGACAGCCGGGTGATTGATAACCAGATCGTTATCCGGCGCACGACCGATTTTGTAAACGGGTTGTGTTAACGGATATTTTTGCACCTGGCCTCCCATCCAGTGGATGGCCAGGGTCGATACACCACCTTGTGTGTCGATAAATTGTGTCCCACCTGGGGGACCACCGGGGGTAACATCAGGTGGCGTTAACGCTCCTGGAATCTGTGCTGGGTCGGGTTGCAGTATCTCTGTGCTGTATCCGCAGGTCGGGCAGAACTTGGCACCTGTCCGCAGAGGAACGCCGCATTGAGGGCAGTTGTTGGGAGAAGCGACCTGTTGAGCTGGTTGAAACGTATGTCCACAGTTAGCGCAGAATTTAGCCTGGGGTTGGTTAGCCGTTCCACAGTTAGGGCATGATTTTGTGTTCATTCTCGTTTCCTCGGTTAGCGAAGCCCAATATTTTGCGATTTCTTAATCATAACTTAATTATAGCCTCAATACTGGAAAATTTTTATTAAGGGATTGAATAATCAGTTTGCTATAAACAATAGTGTCTCGTTTACACAAGCCGTAAATTGTTCATTCACGGTGGGCTGCATCGCTGGTCGGCAGTATACCCATCTCCAGTCCAATCGCAAGTGTAAATTTGAGAATGGTCACCGGTAACACGACCATTCGAGCTGTGAATCCAGCACAATTTTTTACGGGTAGAGGGATCATCGAGTTTGATTAAGTACCAGGTACCTTCATCGTTTTTCCCCAAGATTTCCAGGGTTGACCCATTCGTTATGTCGCGTAATACATCATACCCTTCGCTGGGTCCACCTCTGCAGTGGGAGTTTATTTCCAGGACCAGCATGGCTGGTTCCGTAAGCGGAACTGGTGTATTGGATGGCACCCTGGTTGGTGTATGTGCATCCGTTGACTCAATCCTATCTATCGTATAAGTCGGAGATGGTGGGGACGTGTGTGATGGCATGGCTTGAGGCGTATCCGTATGGGATGCGACCACCACCAGTGTCGCATCCATCAGCGTATCACTGGGTTGGATCAACAATACGATTACGGTCGATGTGGCATCGGAGTTGGTCTGCTCATTGTCGAAATAACCACTCATGAAAATGAATAATATTGCCACTACGAATAGCAGCCCAATTGCGGCTGTTATCCATCTCCAGGATCTTCTTGGGGTACCTTCATGTGAACCGGATTGTTCTCCTGACAAGGCAGGTACAGGGGCTGGTGTCAGCATGGTGGGCGCGATATAGGATGGGTCTTGATAAGCGTTTATGGCTACCTCGAACTGTGCAACACTTTGAAAACGCTCTTTGGGATAGATTCCCATGGCGCACACTACGGCCGCAGCCACGGAAGGTGTAATATTCGGGTTCAGCTCTTCAGGTGGAATTAATTGACTGCCAGCGACTCGTTGAACGCTTTCCAATGGAACCTGCCCGGTCAGTGCCGTGTAAAGCGTTGCGCCCAGAGCATATATGTCGCTGCGAGAGTCCGTTGGATCCTGGCCGTACTGCTCTGATGGCGAATAACCTGGAGTCACTGCGCGCGCACCCAATGTCGTCATTCGCTTTGGGTCAAGCAGCTTGGCGATACCAAAATCAACCAGCATTGCCTCTCCCTGCGGCGTGATTTTAATATTAGCAGGTTTGATGTCCCTGTGGATAATAGGCGGGTTCTGGCTGTGTAGATAAGTTAAGGCACTGCAAACCTGGTTGAACCACGGCACAATCTGTGTTTCATGAAGTGGTCCAGATGTGCGATCCAACAACTCCTGCAAATCATCTCCTTCTACGTAATCCATCACCAGGTACTGGCCTTGATCTGCGATACTGAAGTAATCCGTAACGCGCGGCAGGTTTGGGTGTGCAATGTTAGCTAGCATGGTCGCCTCGCGGATAAACTGGCTGTGCGAGTATTCTGAAAAGCCAAGGTTCTCTTTAACAGCACATGCCCGGTTCAAGTTCAGGTCCCAGGCACGATATATTGCCCCAAAGCCGCCTTGTGCAATGGGCTTGACTATGCGGTACCGATTATTGAGAATTAAACCTGTATAGAGGGGCATTCGGTTCCTGTTTTTCGCCCGCTAATGAATAAAAATGAGTTGGATTGCTCAGCCAATAACTTTAACGACTACTACGCCGATGTTATCCTCTCCACCGGCTTTATTGGCTTCGTCAACAAGTTTTTGGCACGCCTCACGAGTGTCCTTCGAAGTCGTGACCAGTTTTACGATAAGTTCATCATCCTGCACCATTTCCCACAAACCGTCTGAACACAATAACAAGTAATTGCCCGTGCGGATGGTCTGGATGTATGTATCAATTTGGACCTGCTGTTTTTGTCCCAAAGAGCGATAGATCACATTGCGTTGGGGGTGGGAATAAACTTCTTCCGGTTGCAGCTGTCCGCTGGCTACCAGGCTGGCAACCAATGAGTGGTCGTTGGATATTTGGTTTAATTGGTTGTCTCTAATAATATAAGTGCGGCTGTCGCCCACATTTGCTATCACAGCTCGTCCGCCCTGTACGAACGCCAGTGAGATCGTGGTTCCGGCATCACCGGCTTCCTGCGGTTTCTGCTGCGCATATTCATGGACGACATCATTCGCGGTCTGAATTGCATTTGTTATTTGATTCTCTAGTTTGGTGATGTCCGACTTGCGTGTAACCGGCCCGCTATTTGCTTGTGCTGCTGCCTCATTATCCGAAAGTTTAACCGTCCCACGGGGGTCCTTGGGGCAGAAGAAATTTGCCATTTCGCGTTTGATGGTCTCAACTGCCCAATGGCTTGCACATTCGCCCCCAAGATGACCACCCATACCATCGCAAACTATAAACAGACCAACTGATTCGCCTTCGGATGGATTGTAAATCTCTGACCATACCCGATCTTCGTTCAAATCTCGCTGTAACCCAGTGTCGGTCAGTGCGGCCGCTATCAGGTTAATCATGAGGATCTCCTTTGATGTGTTATGCAGTTGTCCTGCTGCAGTTATTAATTAATCCAGAAATTCCGGCCAACGCGATCGATGGAGCTAGTTCAATTCCCTTAATTCCTGTAATAGAAAAATGCTGCCCCGCCGAATCGCAACTCGTCACCATGGTTCAAAGGATAGTGTTGGTCCGGTTGGAGCTTTTGTTTATTCAGGTAGGTATAGTTCGTGCTTCCTAAATCCTCGATATATAACTGGGAGCCTTGCATTGTCATGCGCGCATGCTGGCGAGATATGCCCCCCTTTTCCGGGACAAAATTTGTGAGATCAACGTCAGGGAAAACTCCCTTTTCCGGATCACTACGACCGATGATAAGTTCGCGTTTACCACTGGGCAGCCTTATCTCTTTGTTTTTATATACGAGCACCAATTTACCAGGGATATCCAGAAGGTCAGCTTCGGCGGGTACCGAACCAACAACATCCATCGCGGATTGCAGCGGGTATGTCTCATAAGCAGGAGAAAATGTTTTGCTAACTCTTAAATCTTCACCGCAGTTCTGGCAATATTGGCTGTTCGTATCACTAACATCGACTCCACAGATGGGGCAGAAGTCCGTCAGAGATCCTGCCGTGGTTGGTTGGGAGCTTCCTTTTTGTATCAGTGTGCTGGCCTGTTCTGAAGTAATTTCTAAAGCGGGTTCCTCATTTAGCTCGAGGATTGCATCTAGCGGCAAACCACAGGTCTGGCAGAAACTTTCACCGGGTGAGTTTGTCTGACCACAGGAAGGGCATGAGCCAGGAGCAGCAAACATTGGGGGTATATCCATCGGTTTTGTCTCTCTCGATGGCTCGATGGATTTAAATGTTTGTGGAGTTTCGTTTGAGAGGTGGGCAACGCCTGGTGTGGAGTCAAGTTCAAAGCCGCAGTTCTGGCAATAAACATCCGCGGATGTGTTTTCGAGCCCACATTCAGCGCACAGCTGCGACGCCGGTGGGGAGGGTGTTATTCCTTGATAAATTGGACTTGAAGTCTGCTCTTCATCGATCGATGAGTGAATGGGTGTTGGTGGGGGTGGTGGCGTACTTGAAACTGGCGGCAGTTGGACTCCGCAATTCTGGCAGAAAGTCTCTCCGGGCATATTTTGATAGCCGCAAGCGGAACAGCCATTTAGGGAGGCAGCAGAAGATTGGTCCGCAAGATCCGGCTCCTGGATGGGATCGGAATTCAGTTGTAATCCGCATATATCACAAAAGATCGCCGTATCATTGACGAGGTTCTGGCAGTCTGGACATGTTTGCATAGCTTGTCAGTTTGAGTAATAATTGAGTGCCATCAATCCAATACGTATTTCATCACCATTGGTGAGTGGAACGACTTGTCCGGGTGATATGCGCTGTTTGTTAACAAGCGTCCCGTTAACACTGTTGAGGTCTTCAATATTAATCTGACCTCCCTGAACTGTGATCTTTGCGTGCTGTCGACCCACACCGGCGTCCTGACCACCGTGGGGATCCAGATCGATATCCGGGAATATCCCACTTACAGGATCTTCTCTTCCCAGGATGATTTCCTGCTTACCGGCTGGTAACTGCAGGCTAACGTTCGAATCCTGGATAACCAGCCGTCCCGTGGTTGTTCCAACCGGCGCGGCGGAGGGCGCAGACGCGGGAGGTTGATAGGAAGGCGCCTGGGGTGGAGGCTGTTGAGGTGTTCCTTCGTGGACCGGTTGTTCGGCAGCAGGTGCCGCAGGCGGTGATGCGGTGGGAGGTGTCTGGACTGGAGGTTCGGACGCAGGTGGTTCCACTTGAGGCTGCTGGGGTGGGGGTGGTTGGGGTACAGCGTGAGGCGCCGGTGCCTGGCTGAGCTGCAGACCACAGTTTTCGCAAAAACCGGATCCAGGTATGTTCGCGTGACCGCATGATTGGCATGTCAAATCACCCGCGGAGGGCGTGGCGACGGTGGGGGGTGTTGGTGGCGGCGTAGAAGGAGCAGCACTGCGCAGGTCGTTTCCGCAATTATCGCAGAATACTGCTCCGGCAGGAGAGGGGGTATTACAGCTTGGACATATGATTGTGGACATCGTATTCTCCTTGAAATATGAATAGAAGTCGAATTACTGAATTGTGCAGGGTTTCGCATGCCTTGTTACACAGTCGGTTCCTGGTTATCCATATCGAATTGAGTCAATTTCTTCGTTGCATAGCGCATCCTCTGAGCGGACTCATGGTCCAGTTGACCACCCTGCTCTAGCTGCTGCGCTTGGAAGCTTGCTTGCTGCGCCAGCTCATCTTCACCCAATTCTAACAGGCGAGTAGCCGCTGCACGCAGTCGTTGGGTGGCGCGTCGTGAATCACCCATGGCGGCTTCGTCCAGGGCTTGAGTCTGGAGCCTGTGTGCAACCACACGCTCGACAATGTTCATTATACGTTGGTCTGTTTGATTTATCAGTGATGCATCATCAGTGAAATTTGTTACGATATCCGTGGATACTTTTTGTCCGCTGAGACCTGTTGCGGGGACATCGTAAGTGATGTCTGCCTGAATCAGGCGGAATGTTCCAGCGTGACGTTCAGGGAGAAGCAGGTCAGCCAGGATCGTCTGTCCGACGCCATGTTGAATATCGCCGAGGTAAACCTGGACATCATGGACCGACACAGCGTGATGTCCAAGCCGGCTGATGAGCGGAGTAACACGCCAAACTGTACGTGGTTCGACCCCTTCCACCAGGCGCATCGTTAGATTTGCATTCGTGACGGCGGAACCCTTCATGGTTAAGAGCGTGTTTTCAAAGACTGTGCTCACTTTTTCAGGCGAATCAATTAACGTCCATTCCCCACCGGAGCGCCCTGCCAGTTCCTCTAACAATTGGGGGTCCCAATTGCTCTCATCGCCGACTCCCAGCCCCAGGACATATATCGGGATCCCGGATGCCAGGAACTTATCTGCCAGCCTTTTGCACTGCTCTTGATCTTCCCATGTTTGGCCATCCGTGAGAAGCAGCATACTGCTGACCCGCTCGGGAGATTGCCATTTCTGGATTTCCTGGAGACCCATCTGCATGCCAATGGACATGTGTGTTCCACCGCGTTCCAATATTGAATCGATCCGACCAGTTAAAGCATCCCGATCCTTGACAGGTCCGGCAGGGACGATCAGATCGGCGTCGTCATCGAAAATAACGATCGAGAGAATGTCCTCTGGTCCCAGGCGGTCCAGAATGTGTTTTGCGGCGTCTTTCATCTGGCGCATTTTTTCACCCACCATGGACCCGCTGCGATCGAGCACCATGCTGAAGTTCACTGCCTGCGATCCTGTGCCCGGCGATGCAGGGCCAGGTATGGCCTCAAGTAGTAGATATGCCTGTTGAGGATTGGGCATTGCCTGGTAGGCTGCCCGATGGAAACCTGGTTTCAGGGTTAATTCAGCTGTCATATTCGATTTCTCCACTTCAGAATCCAATAGATTGTCAAGAAGAGATAATTTTAATGATGATGACTGTTATATTGTCGTCTCCACCGGCCACTTTTGCAGCATCAACCAATGTGTCACAGGCTGCTTGAGGCGATGGCGCTTGCTTAACAATACGATATATGTCTTCATCCCAAACCATTCCGCTTAAGCCATCAGAGCAGAGCAAGAGAGTGTCACCGCTACTAAGTGAGAGTGAATTCATGTCGATGTCGACCACAGATTTATCACCGATCGTGCGGTAGATGACGTTTCGTTGGTGGTGAAAGCGTGCTTCCTCGCGTGTTATTTGCCCGGTAGCGACCAAACGTTCTACGAGTGAGTGATCAGTTGTTATTTGCTTTATACCCTTTTCATTAATCAGGTAAGCGCGGCTGTCACCCACATGGGCGATATAAGCATTTTTTCGTTCAACCAGGGCCGCTACCAGGGTCGAACCGAGATCTGACCCGGTTGACTTCCGTATCTCGTATACGGCCAAGTTGGCTGCCTGTACGGCGTCCTGAAGCCATTCGCCGAACTCTATTTTTGTGTTGCTTTCCATTTCCCCGGACAATAATTCAGTATATGTGTTTTTAGCGATGGAGTTTACGATTGTTGTGCTGGCGACCTCTCCTGCCGCATGCCCCCCCATACCGTCCGCGACAACATAAACGCCAAGGGGCTGACTGGCGGATTGTATATTTCGACTGGTTTCGACGAACAACAGACTATCCTCGTTGAGAGAGCGCACCATACCAACATCAGTTCGACGGCCCGAGACATAGTCCACATCTCTGGGAGTGTACATTTCCTCGATGGTTTGTTGGAACGCCTGACCAAGCTCAAAGCCAGTTAAGAAACCTGATGATGACAAACCCTGTTCGAATAAGGCATTCAAACTATCCGGAAAAATTGGTTCGTGCTCATATTGCGATTTTCCTGTCAACCAATGATAAATAAAGGCGACAAGGGCAGAAACATCGGCTTGTACTTCTCCTTCATTAACAGTCGGCGTTACGGGGCATGATTCAAAATTTGCCCATACGGCGCGATCCTCGTCCATCGCAAAGCGGTCTTTATCCAACTGCCCATCGAAGGATAGTCCATTGGTATGCAGGTAGTCTAAACCGAATGCAAGTTCGGTACTCCAATCGAGGATTTCCCAGGCTTCAGGTTGTGGGGTCAAATTTGTAACTTCGGGTATTACCACACAATACCGCATTTCACCAGCCAGATTTTCTTCGAAGGCAGCAATGGGAGCTCGAACACTGCCATGAGAGAGGACTTTTTTAGCAATCTCGGCAACGTTTTCATAAAGAAGCGCAGAGGTTTCCACCAAATCCAGAGAAGGCTCTTCAGTGCCAAGTGTAGTTCCACAATCCGTACAATAAATGGCTGCATCAAAGGCTGGAGGCTGAATAGCGCAGCAGTCTTGGTTCGGGCAAACCCGATAACGATTATTTCCTTCCGTTAATTGGGTTACATCATAGCGATGTTGATCCGTGTCGGTGAAAATCAATTGTTTGGCTAAGAATATATCCCCAAAAACCGCACCATCTGGCCGCGGGTCAAAATCTGATGTCTTTTCTAAGGGTACAGTATTATGATTGTGGGTTTCAATATTATTCTGTGTGTTTTTCTCCACAATTCCAAACGACTCATCCTGCGCTGCAGCAATATCAGTGTGGTCATCTCCTTCGATGGGAACTGTAGCACGCCCGGTTTCGGACAGGGTCAATCCACAAACCGTGCAGAACTTTGCCCCCGGTCTGTTGAGAGTTTGACATTTTGGGCAGGGAAACCCTTCGGTCATAAAAATCTCCTGGAGTTCATTCTGTACTGTCAGGTATATAACCTGTATCGCGAAAAGTCAAGTTGATTGTACCGATACTGATCTGCACGCCATCCTTCAGGATGTTTTTTCGAGTGGGCTTGTTCTCGACATATAATCCGTTCAGGGACCCAAGATCCTCAATGCAAACTGCTTCAGCGATTACATCATAATAAACGCGCGCATGATTATATGATACTGTATCATCATTTAGCTGCACATCGTTTTCCTCACCTCGTCCGATGGTGGCGGGGACGGATGCCAATTGGATGCTGTTACCCTGGTCGTCAATCAGCTGTAGTCCGAAAGTGTTATCGTTTTGCGGATCTGATATATCTTCCATGGCGAACCTGTGAATAGATAGTGATAAAGTGATAGTTGTATTGGGCGTCTGGGCTGCCTGATACGAATTACTATGACAATTCTCTTATTGATGATTTTATCATTACCTGGCCTTAAATGCTCCGCTCAACCGTCATCCTGTATAAATTTGGTCGAGGCTTATCGTGTGCCAGATATTATCTCGAACTCGGGTAATTGAATAATTTTATATTCAGTTAAGGAGAGGTTCTCCTTCTCCGCTTTCATCCATGACGGTTAGAAAGCGGCTGATTATCTGATTGGCAATGCGGCTATACTCTGGGCCGACCAGGCGCACTTGCCCACCAGCCATTGTGCCATGACCGCCACCCTTTCCTGGCTTGAAGATAATCTCTTGAACCAGGAGGCCTGCGTCATACCCAGAAAGTTCAGTTCGAAGAGAAAAGAATAGTGTTTGATTATGGTGACCCAAACATAGTACAGCCTGCGCTTTTTTCAAGCGGATTAGCAGGTCAGCAATTTCAGCCACGAAGTCCGGACGGTGGATTTTTCCCATGTCAACGACGATAGTGTGGTCGAATATTCTTGCGGTTTGAAGTCCAACACTGAAGGCACGAAAGTAATCTCGGGAAAGTCCGGCGCGTTCTACCTGGATTAATTTTTCGCGGTCTAATAAACCCAACAAATCAAAATAAACCCACTGGTCTAATTCTGATGCGCCGCGGGACAAGCCCTGTGTATCGGTTTGTATGCCGTAGAACATTGCTGTGGCGAGATCAGAATCAGGCCACAGCTCTGCGGCTTCAAGGTGTTGGTAGAGCAGGCTGACTGTCGCGCCGACATCTGGACGCATGTCGATATAAGACACAGAATCGAGTCCTTCACGGATAGGATGGTGATGATCGATAACGATGTCCGGCATGTGGTGTTCCGGCAGCCGGTTATTTCCCGCGCCGGGTTGTGTGTCGACCAGGGCGATGGCCGAGTAATCCGTCAAATTGGACAGGTTCTCTAAATGTTCCCACTCTGGTGCCAAAATGTTCAGCATGGCCTGGTTTTCGGCGCGAGCAACCATTCCGCTGTAAACTAATCTGGATTGCAGCTCCCAGGTCTCATTTAATATATAAGCCAGCGCTTTGCCGGAAGCCAGCGAATCAGGGTCCGGATTGTCGTGTGTCAGGATCAGCACCGGCCCAGAGCCCGCGGCTGCGCGTAGTTTTTTTAACTGGCTCTGGTCTATCGGGTTATTTACAAATCTAGCAAATAGCACTTTTTTTACCACGCTCAGGGTTTCTCTACGATAACAGCTTCTGTCTCTGACGGAAACAGTTCCACGATTGCCCCCTGCGGGGCATCAAATTCTATGGGCAGGGTGTAAGTACCGGCGGCCAAACCGTCAAGATTGACAAAAATAGTGACAAGATTAGGGTCTTTGATGATTTCTTCAAGCAGAGGACGCGGGCCGAAGAGTAATACTGATACCCGGCCCTCTGACAGTCGAGCGATCATGTTTGGATCTAAGTCTCTCTCTTCAATAAAACGGGTCAATGCCAGATAATCGGTGATCGGCTCGATGGAAATGCGTACGTTGACGGTAAAAATCGATTCACCTTCTTCATTGAGTGCTGTAACGCCAGCGGGAAAGATTAGAGGCGCATCTACGGTAAGTTCACTATAAACATCGGTGAGGTCGACTGGTGCAGTTTCTACAAATTCTCCTACGCCTGCAAGCGCTGCCTGATCTCCCGTGAGCGTGACGGTGGAAGGAAACACATCGATGCCGGTGATCTCATAATTGGGGTCGAGGGTGTCGGTGTCCAGGACTGCCTGTACAGGTACTTCGCGTGTGAAGAAATCTTGTTCGATGGTAACGTTCGCAAGAACTTGTTGTGGAGACGGAGTTAAACCTTCGACAACCTCGCCATCCTGATCCAGGAGGCTCACCGGTACTACCTGCTGAAAATCATCTCGGCGCCCGTTCAACTGGATCACTATTCTGGCTTGAACCACCTGACTGACGAGAGATTCCTGCCCCTGGACGAGGACGGTCTCGGGTGAGGTACTGATTTCGCCAAGTGAGTAACCAACCGGCAGCGAGCCAGGATCGATGATGACTGGGTTAGGAACCAGATCTTCACTGGTTATTGACTCCAGGGTCACATTGACGGAAGATGGTGAAACCGATTTCATCTGTACACGTAGATCAGCCAGGTTAACTTCCACCGGAACCTGGTGGACGCCGGTCGGTAATTCAGAGAGATCCACTTCGGCGGTCACGCTGCCCCTATCCATCTCGCTGGCGATATCTTGTGTGGTTTGTACTCCCACTACGACTGCGTTGGGAAGCTCGCTGGTTAGGATCAAGTCTGGGGAAGCGGGGACGACGATCAACGGGACGTCTGAAATGCCGATAAGCTGAGGCGGATTTGTCTGGAACATAACGCTCACCCAGGCAACCAGAGCTAATAATAACGCGACCAACAGATTTGTGATAATCACCTTAAGTCCGCCGCTGCGCAGCCAATTCCAGCGGATTTTAGGCTGACTTTCAACCTGGTGTTGGAAGCGGTCGAGACTGGCTTTTAGTTTTTCTTGGGTAAGTCCTCGATCGATGCGACCGCCTTGTGAGACTGATATATTGCCGGTCTCTTCGGAAATCACGATCACCAGCGCATCCGGAACCTGGAATGTGAGTCCAAGCGCCGCCCTGTGGCGGGTTCCGAGGTGTTCTGTTTCGGTTTGTTCCTTCTGCATGGGAAGGATGCAACCCGCGGCCATCAATCGATCTCCCCGCAGGACAACGGCGCCGTCGTGAAGGGCGGTGTTAGGATAGAAAATAGTGGTTAATAATTCCGGAGTAACCTGTTCCGCCTGGGTGGGGATGCCGGTTTCGATGATATCATCCAGCGGAGTCTGCCCTTCGAGTACGATCAGAGCTCCGAAGCGGTGTGAGGATAATTGCTGGCTGGCAGTTATTATGGCAGATTTCAATTGATCGTATGCAGATCCATTTCCCCGTCGAACACCAATCTGTCCGAGGCCGGTCAAGGCGCGTCTCAACTCATCCTGAAAGAGGATCGGCAAGGCGATGGCACCTGCGAGCAGCAAGCCCAGCACCATCAGCGAGAATGTCTCTAATGGCAGTAAAAAGAAGACAGAAATCCCAAGAATGGCAATGATGATCGCACCACGCAGCAACTGCAGCGCGCGTGTCTGGTATAACGCCTGAAAGATCACGAAAAAGAATCCTGCTACCAACAGGATATCGATCATGTTGATCAGTGTTATATTCGCGAACAGGTAAGACAGTTGGCTGACGAAAACGTTAATTGTCTCGCTCATTGCATCTGTTTAGTAATTGGAAAATGGTAAGTTTCCTTACCATCTTACCATGAGACGGTAAAAATCCCTTTGAAAGCGGCTGGAGAATTAGAAACGGATTATTATTCCATAGTTACTTTAGTCCAACGATTGATCAAGAAATGATATAACGATATCTTCCGGCTCATCACCCTGGTATTTGTCGATCAAATAGCCTGATGAATCGAATACCGCTATACCTGCTTGTTTGTCTGTATTCTTGAATCCCAAAGACTTGGTGATGCCTCCATTCCAGTCGGCAATCAGGATTACGTATTCCTCTGGAGTCTGGTCTTCAACTAACTCATCCGCGGCATTTTTATACTCGCGTTTGATCATGGTCTCAGTCGCGCCGCGCGCCAGCTTAGGAATTGAATGCAGGTCCAGCACGCTGGCGACCAGCACCTGCGAAGCGGGATACTTGTCTCGGATAATATTGTTCAATTTGCGCGCAACCCCGGCCGTGCCCCGATAGTGGAATATAAGCACTGTCGGTACTCCTAAATTTTGCAGATTAATTTGTCTGCCTGACCCGATGGCGGTCAGGGTCTTATCCGGGAACCTTACTGGGGACATCGTTACCTCCTGATGATTTAATGGCTTAACATTCACGCCGTTCGTGACAATCCACGAAGTCATTGTTTAAAATACAAAGTAACCTATCGGAATATTATATAGGAATATGCTCTGGTGTGTTGATGGTTCATCGATATTAATTTCTACACTTTTACCTTAGAGAGCTTGAGAGTTCAATATCAGTCACCAAATGACTGAGCCAACCGGTCAGCATCTTCCCTATCAATCTTGAAGTTGACGTCAGATATTGGATTGGGCATCACAATGTTTTCACCATCCAGTGCAATCTGAAGAGCGGTGTTCACCCGGTCGTAGATACGGCGCGTGTCCTCGTAGGATTCGATCCACCAGCGTACCCGGAAGATCATTGAAGAGTCTCCCATCTCGTTGTAGAGCGCATCCACCGGTTTGTCCTTAAGTATTCCATCCACTTTTTCCACTGCATCGATGATTATCTTACGCGTTTTTTCAATATCCATACCGTAACCAATCCCAATATCGATCTGCACCCGGTAGCGCGGGTCCGGGTAAGTGTAGTTCACCACCTGGCTGTTGCTGATCTTCGAGTTTGGCACGATAACCAACCGGTTATCGCGTGTACGGATCTTGGTTGTGCGTGTGCCAATTTCCACCACGTCTCCCCAGGTATCCAGCCCCGAGATTTCAATCCGGTCGCCGATCCTGAATGGTTGGTCAAGCATGATGATAAAGCCGCTGATCATGTCCGCCAGAGTATCCTGCGCGGCCAATGACAGCGCCAGACCACCAATACCGAGAGCTGTCATCGCAGCCGTGATATTGATTCCCCAATGCGTAAGCAGCATGGCAACGTAGGTAACAATAATCACGATTTGACCTGCCCGTAGGAAGAGCGTTGAAAGGGTTTTCTGTTTTTCGGCGTCAACTTCCTTGCCGGCGGTTTTGGCCTTTACGTACTCACTAACTCCGAAGTCAACAAACTTCCAGAGGATGGAAAAGGTGATTGTCAAGTATAGTAAAAATACCACATCGTTCAACAGTATTGTCAAGTCTTCGCTGACGAACTGCAGCCTTGTAGCTGCCCAATCTGCGAAAAAGACCACGACAAATGCCCTGATCTGACCCTTAACAAGGTCCAGGAACTGGTCATCGTATTCGGTTGGCGTACGCTTGACGATCTGGCGCAGCAGAAACATTACAAGCCAGGTTCCTACATAAATGCCTACCACAACAATCAATATCGATATAACCAGATTGATCCAGTCTGCGCCAGATAGCCCAAATATAGTTATTTCATCCAATCCGGTGGTGGCGGCGATCTCGTCGACTACACCTGTAACCAGGCCGGGCGTCGCCGTTGGTTCCGGCGTCCGAGATGCTTCGATCAAAACTTCACCTCCGCTGGAATCGCTCTCCTCCTCAGGCGCGCTGGTAGGAGATGGCTCCAGCGTACCGCTCACCAGTGTAGCTGATGCAGTGGGCGTTTCGGTTACTTCCGCCGTATCACCGCCTCCGCAGCCGGCTAACAAGGTCAGCCCTGACGCAACTATAACAATGAAAGCAGAAATTATTTTTTTTGTGAACATCACACACCTCCAAGAATCATGGTTGATATACAAAAATGAGGATCACGTTTTATTTAATACCCGTTCTGAAATTATCTACCGTATTATAGAACAACTTGCTCCCCATTCAACTTCATTTTTCGGTACGCTATTAGCGTTCAAATTGGTTCCCCATGAAGCATCGATGTCTATATGGATGTGACACCCCTCCCATTCCAATAGAAGCAGTTTGTGGTTATTAATAAGTGAGCTACTTACCTTTTTTGGGCAAATTTATTATGGTTGTGTGTACGGCGCGGCCCAGGCCGGTGACTTGTGAACATGTACAACCATCCATTCACCATCATTCCTGACCATAACACGGCTTTCATTATGGGCGGTCACGCTGACGCCATCCCCCGAACCAGTGCTGACCAGCAGGGTATAGCTGGCAATAGCTGTGTTGTTGTAGCGCTGGATATGCAGGTTGGATAGGTCGAAACGTATATTGATCGCCTGCCCAGTTTCGTGGTCGCCACCTCCGAATACCGTGCCTCGGCGACCCGATTCGTTCATCATAAAATCGTGGAACGGCAGTCCATCCAGTCGATGTGGTGTCACAAACCATTCATAGAGAGTCAGTTCTTCGCTTGTTGTTTCGTGATAGGTTTCCAGGTCGTTTTCGAATATTGAACCCAGATGACGCATCAGGAATTCGTGTACTTCTTGATCGATTTGCATAACTCACCTCCGAGAAATTGGAAAGTAAATAACGAGGAATATATTGGTTCAATCAAACGTTTGAATAATCGTCATCGAGAGCACTACTTATGACTTAAAAAAACGATTTGAGTTTATTGTTTATTATAGCCCTCATCCGTTTCGGTCGCGTTTCTATCAGCAATTCAACGCATGGAGATATCCTGCTCTCTCTATAGGATGTAGGACGAGCAACCGTATAACAGTTGTACCCTCTCGTACGGCTGCTCGGGTTATAGAATTTACCGGTGTTTGACGACGCCATCGTGGCGAGCTGGTTTACTCCATACGCTGCCAGTAGGCATAGTCATCTTCATCATTATCGTCGAGCAGCCCGGGATGGACATTGGGCCTGATGCGGTACCCATGCGATGTCCACATTTCGGCTGCGATCTGACGAGCATTGGATATCACACCTTGTCGGGCGAAATATTCACACAGGCGCCGGATGTCGCGCTTGAATATCAGGTATGCGTTGCGGTTCCGGTGTGGATTGACCGCTTGCGGGAAA
>Ga0209013_10000238_pt1 | contig 47154 bp, 40 predicted proteins | sample Cruoilmetagenom2_FD_187291 | JGI IMG/M metagenome (GOLD analysis project Ga0209013, IMG submission 187291) | Oil polluted marine microbial communities from Coal Oil Point, Santa Barbara, California, USA - Sample 2 (SPAdes) (version 2) | ecosystem: Environmental > Aquatic > Marine > Oil seeps ...
GCATTGGATATCCACAGGATTACCTGAATAAGGTAAACAAGACAAAACATACCAAAGGAGCATCTTTCATCCATGTTTATGCTTCTTGTCCTACCGGATGGGGAACACCAACCGAAACATCGGTGGAAATTGCAAAGGATGCAGTAGATTGTGGTTTGATCTTTTTGGCAGAATATGAAGATGGAGAATTTAAATTGAATCGGAATCCTAAGGAATTTGCTTCCGTAACGGATTACTTGAGAAAACAAGCTCGATTTAAGCATTTATCTGATCAGGATATTGAAATCATTACTGCACACCGCGATAAAAAGTGGTCGCGCATGAGAAAGCACTGGTTGTAAGATGACGATTCAACTGCCGGGTGGATTTAAAGCCCGGCTTGAGATAAAACAAAAACAAAACATCAAAAACATAACAAAATGATCAGCAATTTAAAAGGAACCTTTTCCAATATCAGCAATAACATCAAGCGATCAGCTATTCGCGAGATCTTAAAATTAACTCAAAACCCAGAAATCATTTCTTTTGCCGGCGGACTGCCTGCACCAGAATCTTTTCCAGTAGATAATTTGGAGGAAATTGTGAGTACCATGTTGCATGAGGATGGTCCAGCATCCCTACAATACGATGCTACCGAGGGTGTAAAAGAACTCCGGGAATTATTGTTGAAACGTTATCAGGACGAAGGAGTGAATTGCAGCCTGGATAATCTGATCATTACCACTGCGTCGCAGCAAGGATTGGATTTGGTTGGAAAGATATTTCTTAATCCGGGCGACACCGTTATCTGTGGATTGCCTTCCTATTTAGGAGGAATTGGTGCATTTACTTCCTATGGTGCAAAAATGGAGGGAATTCCTATGGACGAGGCAGGGATGAGTGCCATTGCTTTGGAGGAAAAACTGAAAGAATTGAAGACGATCGGCAAAAAGCCAAAATTCATTTATATCATTCCTGATTTTCAAAACCCGACAGGGATTACCATGCCCGAGTCTCGAAGATTGGAAATTATCGCTTTGGCTCACAAATATGATGTTCTGATTGTGGAAGATAGTCCGTACCGCGAAATCCGTTTCGAAGGAAAGACGCAGCGTATGATGTACGAGTTGGATAACGACAATCACGTAATCACTTTAGGGACTTTTTCAAAAATATTTGCACCGGGGTTCCGTATTGGTTGGGTTTTGGCTCCTGCCGAAATCAATGATAAAATTGTAATTGCCAAGCAATCGGCGGACTTGTGTACACCAACTTTTGTACAAAAAATAGCTGCTCGATATATGACATCCGGTCATTTTGAGCCGAATCTTCAGCGTACCATCGAGATGTATCACAAACGCAGAGATACCATGTTGGAACAGTTCGACTTATTGATGCCGGAAGGCGTGAGCTGGACAAGACCAGAAGGTGGTTTGTTTCTATTCATTACTTTGCCTGAAAATGTAGATGCACAGGAACTTTTCTATAAAGCTGTAGAGAACAAAGTGGCCTTTGTAACCGGAAATGTGTTCTATTGCGATGGCGAGGGAAAAAACACCCTTCGTATCAATTTTTCCTATGTAAACGAGGAAAAATCAGTAATAGGAGTTCAGCGATTGGCAGCCATTATTAAAGAAGAAATATTGACGGCTTCCAAAGCTTAGTGCAGAATTAGTTATTTTTGTGGTCGGTCTTGATTTATTGACTAATTTTTGGAAGTAATGAAGTTAGATAACCAGAAAATTATATCAAGCGCTTGCCCACGAAATTGCTACAGTACATGTAGCCTGAAAGTAAGAGTGGAGGACAATACTGTTATTGGTATTGAACCCCACTCCTCCAATCTGGCTACTCCCGAAGGTCCTTGTATTAAAGGCTTGGCGTATGTGGAAAGAGCCAATTCAAAAGACAGGATTCTTTATCCTCAAAAGCGATTAGAAAATGGTACTTACCAAAGAATTAGTTGGGAGGAAGCCATCGCTACTATCGCGGATAAATTAAAATACTACAAACAAAATTTTGGTTCTCATTCTATCTTATTTTTCGCTGCCAGTGGCATGTCCGGATTATTGAATGGGGTGAGTACTGCCTTCTGGAGACTTTTAGGTGGAGTAACTACAACCTACGGGAATCTATGCTGGCCTGCAGGATTGGAGGCCACACGCCTCACTCTAGGAGCTTGCAAGCACAATGCTCCCTGGGATCTGGAACACGCCAAATTAATATTGCTCTGGGGCAAAAATCCGGTGGAAACCAATATCCAGGAAATGATTCCCATCGAAAAGGCTCAGGAGAAAGGTGCAAAACTAATTGTAATAGATCCTCGCAGAACACCATCGAGTGAGCGGGCGAATCATCTTTTTCAGATTAAAGCCGGAACTGATGCTGCCTTGGCATTGGGTATTGCACGGGAAATCATTTACAACAATTGGCTTGATAAAGAGTTTATCGATAAGCATGTTTTGGGATATGAACAGTTTTGCGAAAGGGTGGAAGCTTATACTCCGGAACGGGTAGCTGAAATTTGCAGAATTCCGGTGGATGCCATTCTGAATCTGGCAAAGCTTATCGGCACAACAAAACCAATGAGCTTGATACCGGGCTACGGAATGCAACGCTACGAGAATGGTGGACAAACTACTCGTTGTATACTTGCACTTTCGGTGATAACCGGTAATATAGGTTTGAAGGGTGGCTGCTGGCATTATGCCAATTTGCAGTCCTACGTTTTCGATACCATAAAAGAACCGGAATCTTATTTCCCGGGTAGCGAAGATCCCTGTTTTCGAAGAAAAATATCCGTAGCTAAATTGGGGGAAGATCTGTTGAAGATCAGCGATCCTGAAATTAAGATGATTTGGGTGGAAAGAGGCAATCCCTTGTCCCAGAATCCGGATACCAATACCATTCGCAAGGCTTTTCGCAAAGCAGATTTCAGAGTCGTAGTAGAGCAATTCATGACCGACACTGCATTGGAAGCTGACCTTATTCTTCCGGCGAAAAATATGTTTGAGCAATCAGATATTATTGGTTCGTACTGGAATCCCTATGTGCAACTTAAGCAAAAGGTAGTAGAACCAGCCGGAGAGGTAAAGCCGGAGACGGAAATTTATTATCTCCTGGCAAAAAAGCTTGACTGGGCCGATTCCGAAATCCATGCAAATATTCCCAAGCCAACGGATGAGGCAATAGAGGAATATCTCGAAAATCATTTGAAAGCATTCCCGGAATTGAGTTTGGAGGCGCTACGTGAAGGTCCGCAGCTGGCCAATTCTTACGAAGAGATTCCATTTGCTGATCATATTTTTCCTACCCTATCGGGTAAGATTGAATTACTCAGCGAAAGTGCGACTAGTCTTTGGCATGTAGATTCCTTACCCGATTATGTGCCTTTAGATCACCAAAAGGATTATTCCCTGCAACTGATATCTCCGAATTCTAAATACAGGATTCATTCTCAGTTCGGGAATCTGGCGATCATCAAGCAATTTGAGCCCGAGGCATGCTTATCTCTTCATCCAGAAACTGCAGAGGAGAGAGGAATTGCAAATGAGGAAGTAGTGGAGATTTATAACCAGCAGGGAAAATCGAAGGTGAAGGTTCAATTCGATTTGGGTTTGCGAAAAAATACTGTTGTGCTAACCAATGGACATTGGAGTTCAAATGGAGCTGCTTCTAATCTGTTTACGAAGGGAATGGAGACCGATATGGGTCATGGAACAGCATTTCACAACACTTGGGTAGCGCTTAAAAAATTGTAGCCATGGAAAAGAATGTATTTTTATTTGACACGAATAAATGCGTAGGCTGTATGGCTTGCGTGGCTGGCTGCACCATCGAGAACGGAACGGAAACCCCACTGAATTGGAGGGTGGTGAATACCCATAATAAAATCAAGCATCCCGATTTGCCGGTATTTCATTTTTCTCTTGCCTGCAATCATTGTGAAGATGCTCCGTGTATGAAAAATTGTCCGGCATTGGCTTACACCAGAGATCCCAAAACAGGAGCAATTATTCATCATGCTGAAGCATGTATTGGTTGTACTTATTGTACCTGGGCTTGTCCGTACGATGCACCAAAATTTAATCCGAAAACAAAGATTGTGGAGAAATGTAATTTTTGTGTGGATAGGATTTCGGAAGGTCGAAAACCTGCTTGTGTTGAAGCTTGTCCGGTGGGAGCATTGGATTTTAGTCAACAAGAAATCAGTACAGAAGAGCGGATAACTCCGGGATTTGTGAATGTGGGTATTAAGCCGTCCATAGTTTTGAATCCACTTCGGGAAGCACAATGCAAACCTCAAATAGAAAATTTGGATGCTGCCGAGATAAGTCCAGATAAGATGAAAGCTTATTTGCCCGATGTACCGTCAAAAATATCCTTGAAAAAGGAGTGGACATTGGTGCTTTTCACCCTTTCTGTTGCAGGCTTGGTGGCTTGGCAAGCGGCAGGCAGCATTTATCAAACACCTGTTTCGCCATTGTGGTTTATGCTGTTGGCAGTAATGGCAATTGTACTCACCTCTTTTCATGTTGGAAAAAAACTGCGGATGTGGCGTTTTATCCTGAATCTGAAAAATTCGTGGTTGAGTAGGGAGATATTTTTATTCTCGGCTTTTTTGGGATTGTCGGGATTGTATTTTCATACAGGGTATGATATTTTTGTCTACCTGTCTGTTTGTTTTGGGATTGCTAGTATTATTTCTGTGGATATGCTTTATCAATTTCTGAAACGAAAAGATCACCTGCTTTTTCATAGCGCTATGGTGAGTATTACAGTCCTATTCTTCTTTGCATGGATTAGTGGAAATATCATCCTGATAAGTTTTATAAGCTTGATGAAGTTGGTTTTATATATCGGAAGAAAAGTAAAACTACATCAGCAAAAGCAAAATATTTTACCACTTTTAAGTGGACTAAGGATATTGGGAATTTGCCTTCCATTGGTGATGATATATGTAGCTCCGCAGCTTTCGGTATTTGCTGTTTTGGCAATTCTCATGGTAGGAGAAATCATCGATAGAAGCGAGTTCTACTACGAATCGGGAATCATAAGCCCACAATCAGAACTTGCAAAGTTCATGGTAAAAGAAATATGGAAGCTATAGACCTGACAGCGTATAATAGTTTGTAATTAGCCGTTACGAAATGACCTTAAAACGAAAATATAAAAACAGATGAATATTAAAGACGTGAATGCTTCGCACACTCCCCTATATCGGGAAGCTGGATTCAATTTGAAAGATGCCGAAAGAACAAAAACCGCTTTTGCAGCTGAAATTAATCATCCTCACGAACCCGACGATTATATCTATTCCAGATATCGCAATCCTACCGTGGTGGCGGTAGAGAAGCAAATAATGGAACTGGAAGGCTCTAAATGGGCATTATTGGTGGAAACAGGAATGGCTGCCATCGATTTGGCTGTCTCCATCTTTCAGAAAGGAAAGGAAACTCGACCTTGGTTATTTTTTCATGAGATCTATGGGGGAAGCAATTCTTTTATCGACTCAGTTCTGATCAAAAGAAGAAATCTGGATGTTCACCGCTTTTATGCACCCGAAGGACAATACGATTTAGCAGAACTGGAACGTATGCTGGTTGCGATTAAGCCCGAATTCATTTTCTTCGAAGCAGTTTCTAACCCGATGCTAATTGTTGCCGATGTCAGGAAAATTCTCGATCTGGCAAAAAAATATCAAACGAAAATTATTGTTGATAATACCTTCGGAACGCCGGAATTGTGGAAACCATTGCTGGATGGGGCTACTTTGGTAATTCATAGTGCTACCAAATATTTGAGTGGACATGGAAATATTACTGCCGGAGTTTTGTGTGGAAACGACGATAATTTGCTACGGGAAGCAATTGAATATCGAAAATGGGCAGGTCACTTTCTAAGTCCGGATGATGCGTACCGATTGGGCACGCAGCTCAAGACCTTTTCATTACGATTTCAAAAGCATTGTCAGAATGCCATGGCAATTGCAGAATATCTGGAACAACATCCTAAAATTGAAAGTGTTTTATATCCTGGATTAAAATCGCATCCTACACATCAGGAGGCTCTTGCTTTGTTTGGTGATAAAGGATTTGGTGGTATGCTTACTTTCGATATTAAAGGGAAGAACGATGAAGAGAAACGAGAAAAGTGCAGGCGGTTTGTGGCAGCACTTGAAGATCATATTCCATTGGTACCAACCCTTGGCGAAGCAGATTCTATTTTATTGCCTGTAGAACCGGTTTGGGGAGCGAAATATCCATTACCAGGGGTGATCCGCTTATCCGTAGGAATCGAAAATACCGAAACCTTAAAAACATGGATAGACAATGCTCTGGAGCAGCTTTAATAAAGCTAAGCTGCTATTTTAAAATACTGCCTTTCGGCTACGTTCAGGAATTAAAATCGACTGCTTGCAGAGCGCTAGTCAAAGCTTTTTTAAAGGTAGCTTGACTTGCATGACAAAGACATTTAAATTTTGGCTTTAATATTTCGATTTGCCGCACCTTTAACTCATCGAACAACAATATTGATAAGGAGTGATTTTTACTGTATCTGTACTGTTATAATAATCAACAGCCTTGTGTAATATTTATAGCTTAATATCAATATTGCCCTACTAAATTGGCGCTTCGCCCAAACCCGACTTCATTTTTTGGCTTAATCTAAAAAACAGAAGCAAAAAAGATCAAGGCGCTTTTAAAATACCTTTCTTATCTGCAATAAAAGATAAAACTTATATAGAAATGTTTATGAAGATATTGATTTGAAATATAGGAATTCCACTTGAAGCCTTAGCTTTTAATGTGTTTCAGTGTATCCATTGTAACATATTACCATTTTATCTTATTATTTTACCTGGGGGAGCTAAAATATTACTATTTGAAAGCCTATGCCTACATGGGAAGGCATAAAGTTACCAAGGGGAGGCATCAAACTGCTGAGGGGCTGGTAAAATTGCCTGGGGGACGCATAAACTTACCTCGGGGCTAATAAAATCAAGGGTTTCACTTTGACCAATTGGGCGGACAGTCGACCAAAGCAAAGCTTGTCATTCCCGAAGTTATTTTATTATTCCTGATCGGTTGAAATACTCGCGATACTGTTTTCTTTGCAGGGAGTCGTTAAAAAAACCTCTTTCCCGAATTGGTATATTTCGAAAAAGAGGGTGTATAATGTCTTAACTGTATGATTCAGTCCATAAATTTCCGCAGCATCGCTTTATTGCAAAACATCGGTATCGTTCATTCTATCGATGAGGTTTTGAGGTAGTTTCTTCTTAACCTTTGCGCCCAATTCCCGAATGGTCTCGGCACGTTTTACCAGATTACCAGTCCCACCGTAGAGTTTTTTCATGGCATCCTGATAGCTGTTTTTCGAACTATCCATCTGCTTGCCTAATTTTATCATATCATCAACAAAGCCAACGAATTTGTCATAAAGAGCGCCACCTTGTCTGGCAATTTCCAATACATTCCTATTCTGATGTTCCTGTTTCCAGATAGAGGCAATAGTACGCAAAGTAGCTAAAAGGGTAGAGGGACTAACAATCACAATTTTATTATCCCACGCATATCCGAATAATTCCTGATCGTACTGAACGGCCATCGCAAACGAAGATTCTATGGGTATAAACATCAATACAAAATCTGGTGAATTCAAAGATTCTGAACTTTGATAATGTTTCACTGCAAGCTCCTTTACATGGGCTTTCATAGAAGTAATATGTTCCTTCTGATATTTATCTCTTTCCGTATCGTCATGAGAATTCACGCATCTTTCGTAGGCAACCAAGGATACTTTGGAGTCCACAATCACATGCTTTTCTTCGGGCAGACGAATAATCACATCCGGACGGATGGTTTGGCCTTCGCTGTTTTGCATCACCACCTCCCGATCGTATTCTTCTCCTTTAGTTAAACCAGATCGTTCGAGGATACGTTCCAATACAACTTCACCCCAGTTACCCTGTTTTTTCACATCTCCTTTTAAGGCTTTGGTGAGATTGTTAGCTTCGTCGCTAATCTTCGAGTTCAGCTCGTATAATTTTTTCACCTCTTCCTTTAAACTGATTTTATCACGTAGTTCCCGGTCATAAGTTTCTTCTACCTTTTTCTCAAAAGAGGTAAACTTCTCTTTGATTGGTCCCAGAATATCGCTCATGTTTTTCTGGTTGGAACTGGTAAATTCTTTGGTGTTTTCCTTTAGGATTTTGTTAGCAATATTTTCAAATTCGGTGGTAAATCTTTTCTGTAATTCTTCCAGTTCTTGTTTCTGATTTATCAATCGCTCCTCCAGATTTTTTCGTTCGGTAGCTGATATAGAAACTGATCTGGTCAGGTTCTCATTTTTCTGTCTTTCCTGATTTACAGTTTCACTTAGTTCTCTTTTCTCCACTTGCAAATGATTCACACGTTCTTCCAGAATCGATTGATGATGCGAAAGTTCACTTTTCTCATGAATAAAAGCATTTTCCTGTTTCAACAATTCTTCTTTGAAAGAAGCTTCCTGTTGAGTAGATTTTTTACGGGAAAAGAGCCAGCTTATCAATGCTCCGATAAGAAGACCGAGAAGGAGATATAAAAATTCCATTTGATTTGTTTTATGATATTCGTGGGGGTGTCAGATAATATGAATTCCCCGATTATTATATGCTATGGGTTTTTAGGCAATAGTCTGATCAAATTCCTTCACTTGCATTTCTTTGCCATCAAATACGGCATAGGTGAAATGTGTAATCCAGTCTCCGGTGTTGATATATCTGCTTTTGCCATCTAGGTCGATATTGCAAGGCCAGTGCCGATGACCAAACACAAAATAGTCGAAATGTTCTTTCTGCAACTCTTCTTTTGCGAATAGTACCAACCATTCCTTTTCTTCTCCACGATATTTGTCTGCTTCTACTTTTCCATCGCGCAAGCGACTGTGAGAAGACCATTTGTGTGCCATCCAAATCGATAAATTGGGATGAATTCTGGCAAAGGTCCATTGTAGGAATTTATTGGTAAAAATCTTTTTCAGCAGCTTATAGCTTTTGTCAAATGATCCCAGCCCATCTCCATGCGCCAGGAAGAATTTCTTACCTCGTATTTCTGTTTTCACAATATCGCGATGCACAATTACGCCAACTTCGGTAGGCAAATAATCGAATACCCAAATATCATGATTTCCGGTGAAAAAATGTACGGTAATTCCGGCATCGGTAATTTCTGAAAGCTTCCCCAGCACTCTTGTGAATCCCCGCGGAACAGCTCTTTTGTATTCAAACCAGAAGTCGAAAATATCTCCCATCAGATAAATCGTTTCTGCATCATCTTTCACCTGATCGAGCCATTTTACAAATAATTTTTCGCGTTCGCGATTGTTATTTAAGGCCGGTGCACCCAAATGCACATCCGATGCAAAATAGATTTTTTTATTTTCGTTCATACTTTTTTTTGACTTGCAGACTTATTTAATGTTCCCGGATTGTTTCATAAATACTAAGATAAATTATCGGATATATTCGGCGATCTTTTCATCCAAGGCGTTACCATATAGATTCTTTCCAACAATATCTCCATTTTTGTCAATTAGGTAATTCGCAGGCACTTGCTGAATATTGAAATTTCTGGTAGCAGAGCCGCTTCCTGTTTTAGGATTGCAAACATTTATCCAGTTTAACTGATCTTCAGCAATTGCTTTTTTCCAAAGTTTCGCATCCTGATCAACAGACACCTGGTAGATTTCCAATCCTTTCCTATGGTATTTGTTGTATACCTTTCGCAAGGTTCTATTTTGTTTACGGGAATTCATATCCTGCGAAGCCCAAAAGCTCAACACAATAAATTTTCCTTTCAAAGAGCTTAATTTAATTTCCTTACCACTGGTGTTTGGTAATTTAATTTCCGGGTAATTAGTGCCTTTATCCTTAATCATTTTTGACATTTTCAGGTTTGTCAAACGATCTTCCATTATTTTCAGATTCGCTAAAATGGCCTTGGTATATTCATGTTCCGGATATAAAGCCTTCATCGACGAAGCTACAATTTTCATGTACTGAACGTCTGCATTTTCATTCAAAGTGAAAGTTTTGTCATCCAATTTTTGATACAAAGCCATATAGCTTGCAAGCGAAGTAGCATTCTTCATGATAAATTTGGCAGAATATTCATGCTGACCCTGCAATACTTCCACATATTTCGCCAATAAATTTTGTGAAATGCTGGAGAAATTCGGATCTCCCTTTTTATTCTTTAAATCCTTACGAATTGTATTAAGTTTATCCTTGGAGCTTGTTAATTTATCGTTCAATTCTTTCACTAAAAGCGAACCTTTTGAACCCTTTACGGCATAATCTTTTGCCATCTTTTCTCCTTTAATAACCAATTCTATTTTTTCATTGGCTTCGGCTAATAGGGTTATTAATTTGCCATCGGATAAGCGTAAAAGATAAAATTCGGGTTGTGTACTTTTTACCTTAAACTCGAAATCTCCATCTTTATCAATTTTAATGGAATCAAGTGCTTCAGCTTTTGCAACGTGTAGTTTATCCAGATATAAGGTTTTGCCTTCGGCATTAGTAATTTTACCTTCAATTTTCACCACATCTTTCTGACTACACGCCCATAATAATAACATGGGAAGTGCCAATAATAATTTTTTCATATAACTTGCTTTCATAATTTAGGTTCAACACGAGTTTAATTCAAGCACAATCTAATAAAATCGTCTTTTTCTTATTGGCCTGATCCAAACTTTAGGCCGAAAATTACTAATAATTTCCTGTATATTCATTATTAATTTTGATTGCAGATATAGACGATTAAGCTTTTTTACTTTGCAATAAAGCTTTCGTTTATCAATTGAGGCTTAAAAGAAAATTTTTAGAATGTGCAGGAAGGAAGCCTTTACTATTTTAGACTTAATGATGTACTTAAATGAGTTTTGATAAGGAATTCGTTTTTTGAAACCCTGCTTCATTGACTCTTTTGTTCACGAAAATTTCATATTTTTGCTCAGAGATTACTGGTGTGTGAGGAAATTCAGAAATGGAAACAAGTTGAAACGAGTGCATGATATGGCAAATCTTTAGTATCCGCATGCGACCATACTCATCTATATAGATTAGACAGAACAATGAAAATATATACGGATCTGAAAGATTTCTCGGCTACTAATCCAGTAGTTACTATAGGTACTTTTGATGGAGTACATCTGGGACATCGTAAAGTAATTAAGAGATTACAGGAGCTGGCGTATAAGGTAAAAGGGGAGACCGTGATTTTCACTTTTTATCCTCATCCTCGATTAGTGCTAAGTAAGGAGCATAATGGTCTTCGTCTGATTAATACCTTAGAAGAGAAGAAAATTTTATTGGAAGCTGCAGGTATCGATCATTTGGTAATTTATCCTTTTACAAAAGAGTTTTCTGAACTTACCTATGTGGAATTTGTAGAGCAGATTCTTGTAAAGCAGTTGGGAATGAAATATTTGGTTGTGGGATATGATCATCGTTTCGGACATAACCGAGAAGGAAAATATGAGGATTTAAAGCTATTTGCTGATCAGCTGAATTTTAAAATTGAGCGGCAGGAAGTATTAAATATGAATGCCATCAATGTGAGTTCTACGAAAATCCGAAAAGCAGTTGCAAGTGGTGATATTCAAGCAGCAAATAAATATTTAGGTTACCGGTTTTTTATAAAAGGAGATGTTGTGGATGGACAAAAGCTGGGACACAAAATAGGTTTTCCAACGGCTAATATCGATCCTCAGGAAAGCTACAAACTAGTTCCCAAGGACGGAGTTTATGCTGTTAAGGTAGATGTTGATGATACGATTTATCTGGGAATGTTGAATATTGGTGTTCGTCCAACAGTAAACAATCAATTGGATAATCGGTCTATTGAAGTCCATATTCTTAATTTCGAAAAGAACATTTATTATAAGAATATTACCATTCATTTCTATAAAAGAATTAGAAATGAGCAGTTCTTTCATTCTCTGGATGATTTGAAGGCTCAACTAATTAAGGATAAGAAAGAGGTGTTAAGAATATTAGGATAAAAGTAAGTCTGCTCTGTCAAAAAAAAATAAAGCAAAAAAACAACCCCGAAGTAATCTCCGGGGTTTATTTTTTCTATAAATTTCAATTAGTTTTTTGAAATATTTTCACTGGTCACAGGAACATCTTGTTGATGATTTGAACTTGTTTTGTTAGTCTTTTGATGTTTTGTTTCGTTTTTTGAATCTTCCGATTCCTTTTTAGGAATTCTCATTCCATAAAAGCTGCGATAAACAAATACCAAAGCAATAACAAGGAAAATCCAACCAATAATTTGCGCTAATAAAGCCTGATCAGCTTTGATCATCTCAACCGAAATTTCTGCTGCTAACAGACCAAATAAAGTTGAAAATTTTATAATTGGATTTAAGGCAACTGATGTAGTATCCTTGTAAGGATCTCCAACAGTATCCCCAACGATAACAGCTTCGTGTAATGGAGTATTTTTTTCTTTCAAGTCAACCTCAACCACTTTTTTAGCATTATCCCATGCACCTCCGGCATTGGCCATATACATGGCCTGGAATAAGCCGAACACAGCAATAGAAATAAGATAGGAAACAAAGAAGTTAGGATTGATAAAAGCAAATGACAAAGTTACAGCAAGTAGAACGATGAAAATATTCCACATTCCTTTTTGAGCATATTGTGTGCATATTTTCACAACGGCTTTCGAATCTTCGATACTGGCTTCTTCTTTTTCAAGATCGATGTTTTTCTTGATGAATTCAACAGCACGATAAGCACCGGTAGTAACTGCCTGCATAGAAGCACCCGAGAACCAATAGATAACAGCACCACCGCAAATAAATCCCAGAATAACAGGAGCATCAGTCAGTTCGATTTGCAATAAACCAGCTTTTCTTAATATCAGAATAATAGAGAAAATCATCGTTGTAGCACCAATTACGGCTGTACCAATTAATACTGGTTTCGCAGTCGCCTTAAAGGTGTTTCCTGCCGAGTCATTTTCTTCGAGATATTGTTTTCCGGTCACAAAATCAGGAACGAAGCCAAAATCTTTATTCACATCTTCTTTAATCCCACTAATTTTTTCGATTCTCGACAATTCAAATACTGATTGGGCATTGTCAGTCACTGGTCCATAACTATCTACTGCAATTGTAACAGGTCCCATTCCAAGGAATCCGAAAGCAACCAATCCGAAAGCAAAAATTGAAGGATAAATCATAAATCCATCTAATCCCATAGTACTAATCAGGAATGCTGCAGCCATAAGTACAACGATAACTAAACCTGTCCAAAATGCTGCAAAATTACCAGCTACCAATCCGGATAAGATATTTAAAGATGCACCACCTTCGCGTGAGGCGATAACAATTTCCTCAATGTGACGGGATTTAGAACTAGTAAAAGCTTTGGTGAATTCAGGAATTAAAGCCGCAGCTAATGTTCCGCAACTTATAATTGTAGATAATTTCCACCAAATACCGGTTCCTTCTAAACCATTCATATTGGCGAGTAAAAAATAACTTGCTAGATAAGTAGCGGCAATGGAAACTAAAGAAGAGATCCAGACTAGAGAACTCAATGGAGCTTCAAAATTAAAATCCAAAGATTTACCATATAAAGCTTTCGAGATATAGGAATTGATTTCATAGGACAGAACAGATGTAACAACCATCAGTAGTCGCATAATAAATATCCAAACAATAAAGGAAGCTTGAAATTCAACGCCTGTGACTGCTAAAATAATAAAGGTAATTAAAGCAACACCTGTAACACCATAGGTTTCAAATCCGTCTGCTGTTGGACCAACACTATCACCTGCGTTATCACCGGTACAATCGGCAATTACACCTGGGTTTCTTGGGTCATCTTCGCCAATATTGAAAACAATTTTCATTAAATCGGCTCCGATATCTGCAATTTTGGTGAAGATACCACCGGCAATTCTCAATGCAGAAGCACCTAAAGATTCACCAATTGCAAAACCAACAAAACAAGCACCAGCACTATCTCCTGGCACAAAAAGCAAAATAATCAGCATCATGATCAATTCCACGCAAATGAGAAGAAGTCCAATACTCATACCTGCCTTTAATGGTATATTTACTACATCATAAGGTTTTTTGCGTAGGGAAGCAAAAGCAGTTCTGGCATTGGCAAGCGTATTGATACGAATTCCAAACCATGCTACACTATACGAACCTAATATTCCAAGAACCGACCAAAATAGTATTAAAAACACCTTAGATAATGGCATATTGCTCAATCCAAAGAAATAATAGAAAATTGCAACACCTATTATCAGAAATAAGATGATAAGGAAGCGACCTTGTTGTAACAGGTAGGTTTTGCAAGTTTCGTAAATGATATTTGCAACCTTTAACATGGAGGAGTGAGCTGGTAATTTTTTGATTTGCGAATATTGATACAAACCAAATAGAAGTCCGAAGACAATGATTGACATACCAATAAATAGTAGATCCCAACCATTTGCTCCAAAACTACTAAAATAGCTTTGCTTTAGATCAGGAACAAGTAAATCGGCCTCGCTCGCAAAAGTTGTCAGTGGGTTCGCAAAAACCCCTAAAACAATTAATAATAATGCTTTTTTCATACGTAAATGCTTTTCTTAGTGAGGTCGTATGAGTAAGCCAAATCCATATTTACACAAAAAATAGGTACAAGATATTTTTGAATGAATACATTCAGTTTTTTTTATTTTAAGGATAAGGAATGGAATAGGCGTTTCATAGGACAATAATTCGTTTGATTAGGTAAATTTCTTCTCAAATTAGAAATTATTGTTTAATGAAACAAGCGTTATAGTATTTAATATTTAAAAAAATCGAATTCTGTAGATTTGGTTTGTATCTTGATTTTTATATTTTTAACGTGTGAAAATTAGTTTATCAGGAAAAGGACTGTTTTGTTATATGGTTTAATTATAAACCTTAAGTGTATTGGAATTGGAAGAGTAGTAACTTTTATATTCCTCTAATTTATTATTTGCGGCAGAGCCATTAAATGGCCAACCTGTAAATATATTAAATTTACTTTCACATATTGGACATTCTGCGAATGTGCCATTGATTTCAATATGTTCTTCTGCATCTCTATCATGAGTACAGGAGGCATCAAAAACTGCAAATTTCGTTTGACTAGTGCGTACAACTATAAAACCATGTCCTAAGTATCCTGTTGATGTTTCGATTTCATTAAAATACAAGGCATTACCAATGGCATTTAAATCAGGGTAATAATCTAATCTTATTATACCATATACATAAACAGAAGGAATTACTTCTTCTTCATTAGAAGATTTACTGCAAGAACAAAAAACAGAACTAAAAACGAGTAAAAGAAAAAAATATAGTAAATTTGATTGTTTCATATGTTTTAATGCATTTTTGAAGAAACGCAAGATATAATGAATTAGTACTTTTAAAGAATTATATCGAAGTTTTTAAATCAAATTAGAAAGATACTCATGGACGATAGCTGGGGAAATATCCTATACTTAATATTAATGGTACTATTTGTGGTGTTTGGAGCACTTAAAAAGAAAAAGCCAGCAGTTGGATCAAACCCGGCTCAAGGAGGGAATATTAATCCATCACAATCTTCGCCCAAACAAGGACTAGATTCTGTTTTAGAAGCTCTTTTGGGAAATGAAATTCAAATTCCTCATATAGAAACAGTAGTTCACCAAGAAGAAGTTGAACTTACTGAAAAAAGTATTTCTGATTATAAGAGTGATAAATTGGAAAAGGAATTAGCGGAAACACCAAAGAAAAGTGTTTTTGATAATTTGAATACTTTTTCTCACGAGAAGGATGAAGTGGAATTGGAAAATTCAGAATGGCAGGAAGTCGATTGGCGCAAAGCTATAATTTACAAGGAAATTTTAGATCGAAAGTATAACTAATTTAAAAAAGCCTTACTTTTATACATTGTCGTATTAAATAAACGACATAGGATGTTTACTAAGATATATATGATTTTCTATTTTAGAGTTGCAATGTTTAAGGTTGTGTAATTAAGTCGGAAAATTTGTATATTTGCATTCTAAAGAGTTCTGAAATATCAGAATTCTTTTTGTTTTTATAGATCATTAAAGATCAAAACATAAGCATATTAAAAAAATCAACAAAAAAATACTATGTCTGGTTATTCATACGTTACCGCAGAGGGATTAAAAAAATTGAGAGCAGAACTAGAACAGCTCGAAACAATTGAGCGCCCAAAGATTTCGAAACAAATTGGAGAAGCTATTGATAAGGGAGACTTATCGGAAAATGCGGAATACGATGCAGCCAAAGATGCACAAGGTATGTTGGAGGCGAAAATTGCACAATTGCGAGGTATTCTTGCAAATAGCAGGGTTATTGACGAAACTAAAATAGATACTTCAAAGGTGCAGATGATGAACAAAGTTACCATTAAGAATCAAAAGAATGGAGCTGTAATGACTTATACTTTGGTGTCGGAAACGGAAGCTGATTTTAAACAAGGAAAACTATCTATTAACACGCCAATAGCAAAGGGTTTAATTGGTAAAAAAGTGGGAGATGTTGTAGAAATACAAGTTCCAAATGGATTAATTCCATTTGAAGTAATTGATATTTCCATTTAAATTAATCAACGATGGCTAGCATATTTACAAAAATAATTCAAGGCGAAATTCCTTGCCATAAGATAGCAGAGGATGATAAATATTTTGCTTTTCTAGATATTAATCCCTTAGCTAAAGGACATACTTTGGTAGTTCCTAAACAAGAGGTAGATTATATATTTGATTTGGATGATGAAATCTTAAGTGGCTTGCATTTATTTGCCAAAAAGATTGCAAAAGCTGTAGAAAAAAGTGTGGAATGTAAGCGAATTGGAATAGCTGTAATTGGTTTAGAAGTCCCACACACTCATATTCATTTGGTTCCTTTAAATCGGATAGGAGATCTTAATTTTGCGAATCCAAAATTGAATTTGTCTGCTGACGAATTATCTGAAATTGCCGATGCGATAAGGAAAAATTTGGAATAAAATAATTAGTAAAAGATTTGAAGGAAAGTCACAGTAATTGCGGCTTTTTTATTTTTTAATTTTATTTGGGTTCTTTTTTACAAAGTCAGCCCAGGAAGTAGGTTTACTTTTAGAAATAGGCGAACTGCTTTGAAAATAATGACAAAGAGCGATGGCAATGGCATCTGTTTCATCAGAATTAGTCGGAAATTCCTTCGCGTTAAAGAAACGTTGCATTACTACAGCCAATTGTTCCTTCGAAGCAGTTCCTGTTCCAGATATAGCTAGTTTAATTTTTCTGGGAGCGTATTCAAAAATCGGAATGTCTCTTTGTAATGCTGCAGCAATGGCAACTCCTTGTGCCCTACCAAGTTTTAACATCGATTGAATATTTTTACCAAAGAATTGAGATTCAATAGCTAGTTCATCAGGTTGATACTCATCAATCACTTGCAGTGTTCGTTGAAAAATTTTTTGGAGCTTGATATATGGATCCTTTATTTTTTTCAAATCCAGATATCCCGAGACTAAAATTTCAGGTTTTTTATTTACGACTCGAATCAATCCATACCCCATTAGGTTGGTTCCCGGATCAATTCCCATGATGATTTTATCGTTATTCAATTGAGTTGGATTTTTGAACAATTTTCTGCAGAATAATTCCTGAAATGATTAAAGTTAACCCTGCAAGAGTACTAATATAAATAGATTCACCGATAATTAGATGAATAAAAATTAGAGATAGAAAGGGACTCAGGAAAACCAAGTTGCTTATTTTATCGGTTGAGCTTGTCATTCTCAGTGCTTTAAGCCACAAGATGGAGGAAATTCCACATTCCACTAATCCAATGTAAATAGCAGCCATCAAGCTCGAAGTTTCTGGCATACGTAGCTTGGAGAATAAAAGAATAGAAATAAGGATATAGCTGAAACCAAAAGCAAAATTTAAAAATAATTTTTGTTTTTCCTCTCGTTGATCGCGAACGTTAAATATCCAGAATAAAGCCCAAAAAATGGAGCTACCCAATGCCAATAAAACTCCAAAAGTATTTGGTGTTTGTAGGGAAGTGAAATTACCGCGGTTTGCGATTATCACAACTCCGGTAAAACTAATCAAAATGCAGATAATACTTTTGATACCAATCTTTTGTTTGAGTAATGGTATGGATAGTAAAACAAGTGTGATTGGCCAAATGTAATTCAAACTAACAGCAAATTGTGCCGGTAATATCTCATAGGCTTTTAGAAGCACAATATAGTAAAGAAAGGGATTGAGTAAGCCAAGAATGGCAGAATGCAAATAATCTTTTGGTTTGCTTAAAAGAGTTCGTTTTAATTGAGACGAAATTAAAAGTAATACACTCAGAAATAGCGCAGCAACCCCTGAGGATATTAGTAATAAGTGGAGATAATCCATACCATCGAGAGCTATTTTAAAAGCTGTTGCCACTGTTGACCAACAGAAGATGGCCAGCAGTGCGTAGAGATATGATTTTTGCTGCTTTTTCAATATTTTCGGAATTATACCTCTTGAAGAAGAGATGGAAAAAGTATGACTTGCTTTTGAAATTTCGCACGAAATACTGCTTTAATTCTTGGTTCAAAGGTTTTTATGTATTTTTCCAAATGATCACGATTCTTAAAAACCAACTGAAGGGAGTAGGTAAGACTGCCATCCTCCTTAGCAATCATCAATTTGCAAAAATAATGCGTTTTAAATGTGCCGGTTTCTTTCAACAGAGGAATGAATTTTTCCTTCATCCAATCGCAAAAATTAGTTTCTAAAGTTTCGTCTAGCAAATAGCTTGTATTATATATGATCATAAATTCAATTTTTCAAGTTTCATGAGAATATGTTGGTTTAGCTCGGACATTTGTTATAGACTCAACCGACAGATTAACTAATTTTGCAAAGATATTAATAATTATTTCCGAAGCTTATTAAGTTTTTCTCTTGCTTCTACAGAAAATATACTATCTGGATATTTTATTAGTAATAACTTATAGCTTTCAATGGCTTTTTGCTGCTGGAATTGATTTTCATAAATCTGTCCTAATTGGTATAACGCTTTATCTGCAAGTGATTGGTACGGGTATTTGCTTATAATCAAATTTAAATTGTGAATTGCTTTATCTTCTTTTTTTTCTGAAAGATAAATTTCAGCTTTTTTATAATAGATCTCGTCAGTAAGGGAATGATCTGGATGGTTTTTAATTAATTGATTCAAAGTTTGAAGTGCTAATGAATCTTGTTTCTGATAAACCAGAAAATCAGCTTCAGCGTATGTTTTCATCGCAGTATCGGTAGTATCCAGAGTGGTATTATCGCTTATCAATTGCGATAAAGCAATGGCATCGTTGGCAATTAGTTTTGAGGTACTTCCTTTCAGTGCATCTAATTGCGCCTTTGCCCAGTTTAATTCTCCCATATAATAGGAAGTTTTAGCTTTTTTGAATTTTGCTTTATAGCCTAATGGGTTATTTTTGTTTGCTTTATCAATTTGAGCATATAATAATATGGCATCCCATTTTTCATTGGCAAATAGTTTAATATCTGCCAATTCCATTTTTATTTGATATCGATCTCGTGGTTTTATCCCTTTGGTTTGCAAGGCTTTATCTAATAGGTCAATTGCCTTTGAATTTTCATTTAGATAAAAAGCCTTGATATGTGCGAATTGAATTAGTGCAAGAGGTACAGGTGTCATTTTTACTTGCTGAGTCAAAAATGTTTCATAGCGTCTTGATAAGTCCTGCCATTCTGCTATGGAAATAGATTTATTATTTGATAATTGAATGTAACGAGTATTTAATATTCCAAGTTGAGCCTTTATGTAATTGGACGATTTAGCACCTTTGTCGATTATGATTTGGTAACATTTAGTAGCTGTCTGATAATCCTTATTACTAACAGCTGAACTTGCTAAGGAAAGAAGTCTAAATCCGTTTTCATTATTGATTAAATCAATAGATCGTGCTTGACTTAGTGCTGCTTTAAATTGTTTTTTCTGCATAAAGTGCCATAGCAGTAATTCTTTAAAGCGGATATTATTTTTGTTGTTCTGAATTTTTTCAAGAAGTTGATTCTTGAGAATTTGGTCAAGGCTGGAATCTACATCTTGAAAGAGAGCAGATTGTAATCTGTTTTGAACTAAAGTTAATTTACTTTCATCGATTGCAAGCGCAGTTAAATATTCCCTCACCATTTTCTCGTAGTTTTTTTGGTAGTAATAAATGTTCGCCAATTCGTAATGAAATGCGTTTGACTGCTTGATTAACTTTCTCCCGGTGAGGTAAGTTTTAGCTGCTAATTCGTACTCTCGTTTCACCAAAAATGAATTTGCGGTACTGGTGATTTCACTCTTTACTGGAATTAATTTCTGAATTACTTTATTGTATTGGTTTGTTGAAGCTTCTGTATTTCCAGAAAATTTATAAGCATAGCCCAATGCAATTTGAAAGCTGTTATCATCCGGATGTTTTTTTATTTGCTTCTTAATAAATTTTTCAACGTCATGATAATCTTCTAATTGCAATAAGCAGTCTACATAATAGTTAAAATAGGTTTTAGATTGTGTACCCGTAAATAGATCGTAAAATAGAGCAGATGCCGGTTTGTATTCTTTATCCCGAAAATATTTAAATGCTAGTTGACTGGCAGTTTGCAGGTTCTGTTGACAGAAAGAGCTTTTCGTTCCAAAAATTGAAATGATCAGAATTAAAATTGCTAAATATTTTTTCAAGACAGTGATTTTTTGAGTATTACAATTCTTAAAAATAAAAAAAAAGCCCGGTTGAAAAGAACCGGACTTCAAAAAATATTCTGATAACTGATTATCCTTTGAATATTAGGGCTAAGGATTTATTATACAAGTATTGCCAGATAAGTTATAAATCAGTTATGATGGCATGATTAATCTATCAAATCAAATCCAGTATATGGAATTAAAGCCTTAGGTATTTTAATACCTTCAGGTGTTTGATTATTTTCTAATAGAGCAGCCACAATACGTGGTAAGGCTAAGGCGCTACCGTTTAAGGTATGAGCCAATTGAGTCTTTTTAGAATTTTTTTCTTTAAATCTCAATTTCAAACGGTTTGCCTGATAAGATTCAAAATTGGAAACTGAACTTACTTCTAACCATTTGTCTTGAGCTGCTGAGTATACTTCAAAATCAAAAGTCAATGCCGATGTAAAACTAGTATCACCACCGCAAAGGCGTAAAAGGCGATAAGGTAGTTCCAGTTTCTGAATAATGCTTTCAACATGAGAAACCATCACCTCCAGGGCAGCGTAGGATTTCTCTGGATGTTGAATTTGCACAATTTCTACTTTGTCGAATTGATGTAATCGATTTAAACCTCTCACATCTTTACCGTATGATCCGGCTTCGCGTCTAAAACATGCAGAATAAGCCGTGTTTTTAACAGGAAAATCTTCAGCATTTAGAATAACATCGCGATAAATATTCGTAATAGGAACTTCGGCAGTTGGAATCAAATACAGATTATCTTCAGTTACATGATACATCTGACCTTCTTTATCGGGGAGTTGACCAGTACCATATCCAGATGCTTCATTCACAACCAATGGAGGAATAACTTCTTCATAGCCAGCATCACGGTTTTGATCAAGGAAGAAATTAATCAAAGCTCTTTGAAGTTTCGCTCCTTTTCCTCGATATAGAGGAAAACCAGCTCCAGTGATTTTATTTCCAAGCTCAAAGTCAATCAAATTATATTTTTTCGCTAATTCCCAATGTGGAAGTGCTCCTTCTGCTAGCTGAGGATTGGTTCCAATGGTTTTTTCGACAACATTGTCTTCTTCGCCTTTCCCTGCAGGAACCGATGGATGAGGAGTGTTAGGGATTTGGAGTAAAAGATCGTGAAGTTCCGCATTAATAGATGAGCTTTCAGTACTTAATTCTGAAATAGCTTCTTTTAATTCTACAGTTTTAACTTTTGCAGCATTTGCAGTTTCTGTTTTGCCACTTTTAAAAAGGTTCCCAATTTCTTTCGAAAGGCTATTCATTTCAGCCTGAGTAGCATCAAGTTTTGATTGATTAGCTTTTCTTTTCTCATCAAGAATGATTATTGTTTCAATAATTTCTCTTGCATCAAAATTTTTGATTTTAAGTGCCTTAATGGCTTCCTCTTGGTTTTCCTGTATGTATTTAAGGCTTAACATTTTTATTTGTTTAAATTATTTTACCTGAGAAATAACAAGCCATAAAAATAAAAAAATCTCCTGTCTTTATACGCAGATAAAGCAGGAGATTCAAATATTTTAAAGCTAAATTAACTATTCAGCAATAGGTTCAATAGAAACGTATGATTTATTGTCTCTTCTTTTTCTGAATATAACAGTTCCATCAATTAGAGCGAATAAAGTATGATCTTTACCACAACCTACATTTTCACCTGGATTATGCTTAGTTCCTCTTTGACGAACAAGAATATTACCTGATTTAGCAAGCTGACCTCCGTAAATTTTAACTCCTAATCGTTTACTTTCCGATTCTCTACCGTTCTTAGAACTACCGACTCCTTTTTTATGTGCCATTTTGTAATATTTTTAAGGATTAAGCAAGAATATCTTCAATTTGGATTTGTGATAAATCCTGACGGTGACCATTTAGTTTTTGGTATCCTTTTCTTCTTTTCTTTTTGAATACTTTAACTTTATCACCTCTCATGTGGGAAATAACCTTTGCAGTAACTTTAGCACCTTCAACAGTTGGTGCACCTACTACTACTTCTCCATTATTATCCACTAAAAGAACTTTTTCGAACTCAACTTGTCCACCTTCTTCGGTTCCAAGTCTGTGTACGAAGATCTTCTGGTCTTTTTCAACTTTAAATTGTTGACCCGCGATTTCTACAATTGCGTACATGTTATCCAATTTTACGATTTGTTCCAGGGGGTGGGTATCTTTAAATCAAAATAATCCTCTTGGAAAACCCCCGAAGAAATTTATTTTCGGAATGCAAAAATAGAAAAGAATAATTGATAAACAAAGTTTTAAGCTTCTAATTAGAGATTTTAGGTTTATTTTTTTGATGAAAAGAATGAGAAATATAAATTTGAATTGAAAATTAATTGTTCTTGCTAAGTTTCCATTAATAGTTTTGGATTTCCTTGTCATTAATATGTATCTTCATAATCTACTAATATTGGATGTTTGTGCTGATAATTGTGATGTTAAAAGATCAGTTTGAAAAATACATAAATAATATGTTTTTACGCATATAGTAGGATTGGTAATTAGCGATGTTAGTCAAAAACTAATAATGCTAATTTCGACGTTTATTGTTAATGTATATAAGAAAGCAATCTCTATATTTGTTATTTTTAATAGTGGATTAATTTTATTTTTTATATGGGTAAGATAAAGCTTAATGTTCTGGGATTATCATATAGTCAGACTCAAACGGGTGCTTATGCACTTGTATTGTCGGAGGAGGATGGAGATCGTCGTATACCCATAATTATAGGAGGTGTAGAAGCTCAGTCTATTGCGATTCAACTTGAGGAATTAGAGCCGCCGAGGCCTCTTACACATGATTTGTTCAAGAGTTTTGCAGAAGCTTTTTCGGTACAGATTATAGAGGTTAATATATATAGATTGGAAGAAGGGATTTTTTATTCCGAATTAATTTGCATGAAGGGTAATAATAGAGTTAGAATTGATTCCAGAACCTCTGATGCAGTTGCTATTGCATTGAGATTTAAATGCCCAATTTATACAACAAATGATATAATCGAAAAGGCAGGAATAGTATTAAGTATCGAGGGAGAACCGGAAGAACCTACTATAACAAGCACGCCCAAACAAAAGCCGCAAGCAACTTCAAGCGTGAATCCATTTAGTGAATATACTATTTTGCAGCTTCGGGCTATGTTAGAAGATGCTGTGCGGGACGAGGATTATGAAAAGGCTTCTTTAATTCGCGATGAAATAGGTAAAAGAGAAAGTTAATAGGATGTGTTCGATCAAATAAGAAAACGACAGGTGTTTCCTGTCGTTTTTTATGCTTTTATAAGGGTTTTAATGCGTAATTTTACTTAGTTGAGTAGAATTATGCTTGTGTTTAAATAATATTGCAAAGAAAATTGCTACGATAAGAGAGTAAACCGAAAAAGTAATCCAGATTCCTTCCCAATTAAAAAGTTCTCCGCTACCACTAAAGAAGGTATCGATAATAATACCACTCGACCAACTTCCTAATATAGCTCCAAAACCATTCGTCATCATCATAAACAATCCTTGTGCACTTGCTCTCATACTCGATTCGCTTTGTGTTTCAACAAACAATGATCCTGAGATATTGAAAAAATCAAAAGCCATACCATAAACAATGCAGGAAAGAATAATCATCCAGAGACCGTCCCCTGGGTTTCCGAAGGCAAATAAACCGAATCTAAGTACCCAGGCGATCATACTAATCAGCATTACCTTTTTGATGCCGAATCTTTTTAAAAAGAAGGGAATAGCTAAAATGAATAAAGTTTCTGAGATTTGAGAGATGGACATAATTATAGCCGGATATTTTACAGCTATAAGACTTTTGTATGTTTCGATTTTTGCAAAATCATGTAAAAATGTGTCACCGTAAGCATTTGTCAGTTGCAAGGAAGCACCTAAAAGCATTGAGAAAATAAAAAACATAGCCATTTTCGAATTTTTGAAAAGGGTAAATGCATTTAGACCCAATGAATTGATAAAGGATTTTTCCTTTGGACTTTTATTAATCTCACATTTAGGTAATGTGAAAGCATATAATCCCAAACAAAGGGAAGCAATTGCTGCAACGTAAAATTGCATTGCGGATGTTTCAATCTTAAGTAGACTAATTGTCCACATGGCAATAATAAAACCAATGGTTCCAAAAACCCTGATTGGTGGAAATTCTTTAACTACATCCATATCCGATTTTTTAAGAGCCGAATAAGCTACGGTTATTGACAGGGAAATAGTTGGCATGTAAAAGAACATATTGATTAGCATCAGCCAAAACATAGAACCAGGCGTATTGGTCTGAGGCAAGAGAGTTAAGATAACAGCACCAATCAAATGGAATATTCCTAAAAGTTTTTCTGCATTCACCCAGCGATCGGCAATAATTCCGGCAATGGCAGGCATAAACAAAGAGGCTATTCCCATGGTAGAGAAAATAGCTCCAAATTCAGTTCCAGACCATCCTTTGGTTTGAAACCAATATCCACCTATAGTGATTAACCATGAACCCCAGACAAAGAATTGAAGAAAGTTCATTAAAATCAGACGATTTTTTATTCCCATAATGTAGTTTTTAAGAAAGATTAGTAATTGTTAGATCCTAACGAATTATAGGTTGTTTGGTAGTTAAATTTTGAAAACGCACCGGTAAAATAATCATAATTAAGAAGTGTTGATTTTCAAAGATCTCAAAACTAGTCAAAAAAAAAGATTCTTAAAATATTAGTAATTAATTTTTGTGAAGAATAAAAAGCAAAAGCCTTCAATTTTTAATTTATTCAGTCCTTGAAAATAAAATAAAGAGGAGGAGAATCAGTATTTTTGCTTCTTATTGAATTGAATATATCAACAGGTTCTCGTAATGAAAATTAGTTTAGTTGCTGAAAAACTGAAATGTGCTGTACACGAAGCTTTACCAAAGGCATTGGCAAGCTCCAGGTGGTTGCTGAGTATCATGTTGCCGGTATCATTTGTTGTAATGTTGCTAAACTATAGCGGTATTTTGGCAGTAATTTCTTCCTATCTCTCACCTGCGTTTGAAATGATTGGTCTTCCAGGAGAATCCGCTTTTGTATTAATCACAAGCATATTTACAAATATTTATACTGCTATCGCTGTGATTACGAGTTTGGAATTACACGGTAGAGTGGTCACAATTCTTGCTGTTATGTGTTTGGTGTCACATGGCTTCATGATTGAGACTTCAGTCTTGAAAAAGACTGGTTCTTCAGTAATTAGAATGATTGTATTGAGACTGGGAAGTAGCTTTTTATTAGGAGCTTTTCTTAATTATATTTTACCATCGGATATTTCTAATTCTATTTCTGAATCATATTTAAGCACGCAATCTTTTAAGTTGATGTTTGTTAGTTGGTTAGGATCTTCTTTCGCATTAACAATAAAGGTAATTGTATTGATTACCATTTTGATGATTTTTCAAAAGATTTTGGAACTCTTTGGGGTTATTAAATGGATTGCAAAAGTTTTAGCTCCTTTCCAAATCATGATGGGACTTCCTGTAAGCACTTCCTTTTCATGGATTGTAGCAAATACACTTGGATTAGCATATGGTTCGGCTATAATAATGGAGCAGGTAGAATCCGGACAAATGTCGAAACGAGATGCCGATTTATTAAATCATCATATCGCAATTTCTCACTCAGAATTAGAAGATCCATTATTATTTGCAGCAATTGGAGTTTCAGTGGGTTGGATGATTATCCCACGTTTGCTTTGGGCAATTATTGTTGTTTGGATGTACAAATTAGAGTTGGTAATCCGTAAAAAATTAACTTCAAGAAAAAGTGACATCATTTATATTGTGAAACCGTAATGATATTCACACCATTTCAATTTTCTTTATTAAAGAATCTTTTATTATTAATGTATCTTTATTGCATATAATTTGAGCCTAAACAATGAAACAATATCTTGATTTATTAGAAAGAGTTCTCGAGGAGGGAAATAAGAAGGGAGACAGAACCGGAACCGGAACAATTAGTGTTTTTGGTCATCAAATGAGGTTTGATTTAAGCAAAGGGTTTCCGGCAATTACAACCAAAAAGCTGCATTTGAAATCTATTATTTATGAACTTTTGTGGTTTCTTAATGGAGATACTAATGTGAAATATTTGCAAGATAATGGTGTGCGGATATGGAATGAATGGGCGGATGAAAATGGAGATTTAGGGCACGTATATGGATATCAGTGGAGATCATGGCCCAAGGCAAATGGGGAATCTTTGGATCAAATAAAACAAGTAATTCACGATATTAAAAATAATCCTAATTCACGAAGATTAATTGTAAGTGCATGGAATGCAGGTGATATCGAAAATATGGCTTTGCCTCCTTGTCATGCATTATTCCAATTTTATGTTGCTAATGGAAAGCTATCTTGCCAATTGTATCAGCGCAGTGCCGATATATTTTTAGGAGTACCTTTTAATATCGCTTCTTATGCATTACTAACAATGATGATAGCCCAAGTTTGTGGCTTGCAGCCTGGGGAATTTGTTCATACTCTGGGAGATGCTCATATTTACTTGAACCATAGTGAGCAGGTGAAACAACAATTAGTTCGAAGTCCAAAGCTGCTTCCTACAATGAAAATAAATCCTAGTATTGATGATATTTTCCAGTTTCATTTCAAGGATTTTAGTTTGGAAAACTATGATTCACATCCTCACATAAAAGGTGCAATTTCGATATAAATACGTTAAAAATTACTATTTATAAGGATGAAAAAATACTTTTTATAATGCACTTAAAATAAGATTACGAATGATCATTTCAATAATAGTTGCAGCTTCTAGAAATCATGTAATTGGTAAAAGTAATCAGTTGATTTGGCACTTATCTGCAGATTTAAAGAGATTTAAGAAACTTACTACCGGACATACGATCATTATGGGAAGAAAAACTTTCGAGTCGATCGGTAAACCGCTACCTAATCGTAATTCTGTTATTGTTACTAAACAGCTCGATTATTTAGTAGAAGGTTGTGAGGTTGTTCACTCTTTGGAAGAAGCTTTGATAAAATCAAATAATCAGGATGAGATTTTTATTATAGGAGGCGGTAGTGTTTATAAGGAAGCATTGCCTAAGGCTGATAAGCTCTACATGACATTGGTTCATCAAGATTTTGAGGGAGATACGTATTTCCCAAAATTAAACACTAATGATTGGGATACAATTGCCAGAGAAGATTGTTTGCCAGATGATAAAAATGAGTATGCTTATTCATTTATCGATTACAAAAGAAAATAAATTAGTATGAATAATTGGATCAAAGTTTTCGGAATTTCGCTTTGCATGTTTTTGAGTGGTAATTCTTGCTCTTCAGGAGCTGATCCTGATGCTATCATTCTGGATGTATTTTCGGTACCTGCCGAAAATTGTTTGCAGATTCAGAATGTATTGAATGATTTAGCGATGGATGTGAATGGGATTTTGATGCATAATTTGGATCTCGAGCAAGATACGATAAAAGAAAATGTAGCCTCTTGTGTGAATGCCTTGATTTATAGAAATGAGTTGACGTCCAAATTAGATTCTATGGTTTTAGATTATGGAACCAGCTATTGTTCTTCAAATGGTGGGCGTTTTAAAGGGAAGGTAATTGTATTACCTCAGGCTGAAAATCTAAAATTATTTTCGGTTGGTTTTTTCGATTTTTTTGCCAGTGGATACAAAATCACAGGAAATATCTCCATGAAGATTAATGGAGATATTGCAGGTAGAGATTTTTCTCATCATTCAACAGATTTGAGTTTTTTAATTGAAAACACAGAATTTAGATTTACTCTCAATGAATATAATAGCACGTATATTTTTATTAATGACGAAGAGGGAAATGCAAATTATATGGATGATATTTACCAATTCACATCAAGTTTTTCAGGGGAAACGCCAGATGCTATAAGTTTTACATTTGACAATCAGATTGGATTAACTTATGCATATTCTTGTAATCAGATTATCGGAGGAAAGGCCTCGTTCGTATTAACAGATGTGGGTAATGGTTCGTTTGATTTCGGAGGAGGAGATCCTACTGATGATTGTGATAATGTGGTGAAGTTAATAGGGGAGACTGCTAATACTGAATTTAAATTATAAAAAAAAATCCGGATATTATCCGGATTTTTTTATGCGACTTTTAAGCGTTTTAAATTGACTTTTTCAAGTTTATCGCTTGCATATTTTCTATCTATGTAGATTTTTTTCTCGTCACTAGATGGTAGCTCAAACATGGCATCCATCATAATTGCTTCGCATATCGACCTTAATCCACGAGCTCCAAGTTTAAATTCAACAGCTTTATCGACGATATAATCCAAAGCGTTAGCTTTAAATTTTAATTCAATATCATCAATCTTAAATAGCTTTGTGTATTGCTTAACAATGGAATTTTTAGGTTCTGTTAAGATATTTCTAAGAGCCGCTCTATCCAAGGGTTCTAGATAAGTAAGAACAGGCAGACGACCAATAATTTCCGGAATTAAACCAAATGCTTTTAGGTCTTGCGGTGCGATATATTGCAATAAATTGTTGTGATCGACTTGTTCCTTTTCTTTGCTAGCAGTGAATCCAACTACCTGAGTATTCATTCTTTGTGCAATTTTACGTTGAATACCATCAAAGGCTCCACCACAAATAAAAAGAATGTTTTTTGTATTTACAGGTATCATTTTCTGATCAGGGTGTTTTCTTCCTCCCTGTGGGGGAACATTAACAATTGAGCCCTCCAGAAGTTTCAATAAACCTTGCTGAACACCTTCTCCCGAAACATCACGCGTAATAGATGGATTGTCGCTTTTTCTTGCAATCTTATCTATTTCATCAATGAACACGATTCCTTTTTCAGCAGCATCTGTATCGTAATCTGATGCTTGCAACAATCTTGTTAGGATAGATTCAATATCTTCTCCAACATAACCAGCTTCGGTTAAAACGGTAGCATCCACAATAGTGAAAGGTACATGGAGCATTTTGGCTATTGTTCTAGCCAGTAGAGTTTTACCTGTTCCGGTTTCTCCAACTAAAATGATATTTGATTTTTCGATTTCAATATCTTCTTCGTCTTTTTCCTGTAATAATCGCTTGTAGTGATTATAAACAGCAACAGACAGATATTTTTTAGCATCTTCTTGACCAATTACATACTGATCTAAAAAAGCCTTAATTTCTATCGGTTTCAAAAGTTGAACCTCTTTCAAGTTAAGATCTGATCGATTTTTCAATTCTTCCTGCACAATGGAATAAGCCTGGTCAATACAGCTATCGCATATATGACCGCTAATTCCGGCAATTAAAAGATTGGTATCTTTCTTCTCTCTCCCACAAAATGAGCATTTATCCATGGTTCTAATTTGTTATACTAAAAATGCAAAGTTAAACATTTTACGATTAACCTTGCATTAGGTTTGTTTTCTAATGTTTTGCTTTATTTTTCACGCAAAAGTACTTCATCTATCATTCCGTATTCTTTTGCTTCCAAGGCAGTCATCCAATAATCACGATCTGAGTTCTGTTCCACTTTTTCGTATGTGTTACCAGAATGGTCAGCTATGATAGTATATAATTCTTTCTTTAATTTTAGAATCTCGCGAGCTGTAATTTCAATATCCGAAGCTTGACCTTGAGCACCACCCATTGGCTGGTGAATCATAACTCTTGAGTGCTTCAATGCAGATCGCTTCCCTTTTGTTCCTGCAGTGAGTAATACTGCACCCATAGAGGCAGCCATTCCTGTACAGATTGTTGCAACATCACATTTGATATATTGCATTGTATCATAAATTCCCAGACCAGCGTGAACTGATCCTCCGGGAGTATTGAAGTAGATTTGAATATCTTTAGTATGATCTGTTGATTCCAGAAATAATAACTGCGCCATGATAATATTGGCTACATCATCATCAATTGGAACTCCTAGAAAAATAATTCGATCCATCATTAAACGAGAGAATACATCCATTGATGCAACATTTAACTGCCTTTCCTCTATAATTGTTGGAGAAATGTAACTGTTGCTAATTGATGTATATTTATCCAAAGATAGGCTATTGATTCCTATGTGCTTAGTTGCAAATTTCCTGAATTCTTCTTTTGGTACCATATAGATATGATTTAAAATTTCGTAGACCTAAATTAGTTAAATTTTCTCCATTTGAAAAAAATGGCTTAACAAAATCTGATGTTAGAGATAAAAAGAAAACCACGCCTCTAAAAAGCGTGGTTTGAGTATAGTTTGTAGAGGTTTTTGAATTATTCAAACATCTTATTAAATTCTTCGGTACTTACCTCATTCTCTTCAATTTTGATGGTTTCTTTCAAATATTCAACCACTTTATCATCAAGTTTACGATCGTATATTTTTCTTTGCTCATCTTGATTTTGCATCATTTGCTGAGCGTAATTGTTTAGATATTCTTCAGGAACATCCATCATTCCGTATTGTTGGAATTGCATTAATGCTTGTTTTTTCGCAAATTCCATGATTTCTTCTTCACTCACTTTCAAATCGTTTTCTTCAGTCAATCTGGTTTTAATTAACTGCCATTTGAAATCTACAACATAGTTTTTGAAATCAGTTTCAACTTGTTCTTCCGTCATCTCTTTATTGGTAGCAACGATCCAACGTTTCAAGAATGCTTCTGGAAGTTCCATTTTTGATTTCTTAACTAATTTTTCCTTCGCATCAATTAAGAATTTATAGTCGCTATCGTTAACCAATTGCTTTTCTATATCTTCTTTGATTTTGTTTTGGAATTCCTCCAGGGAAGTAACTGTTCCTTCTCCAAATACTTTATCGAATAATTCCTGATTCAGTTCTGCATTAACAAATTTGTTAATTTCAGTAATTGTGAATTGAAAATCAGTATCTAAAGCTTCAGCTTCCTCTTTAGATATATTTAGCATAGATGCTAAATCCGTTTTATTTGCGAATGCTTTAGCAGGATTGAAGATAATAACATCATCTTTTTTAGCACCGATGAATTTTTTCTTTGCATCTTCATCAGCCATATGCTCTAATGAAATTGCTACATCATTACTCAAAATACCATTTTCAATAAGTTTTCCTTCAGCATCTATTTGTGCATAGTTTCCTTTCAAAAGCTCTTTTTCTTCAACAACATCAACTGCTTCGTTAGATCCAAAACGACGAGCGTGCATTTGAACACCATTCTCAATCATTTTTTCATCAACTTTTATCCTGTAGAAGTTGATTTTATCTCTTTTACTAAGATTTAATGTGTATTCAGGAGTTAATGCAATGTCGAAAGCAAATTCAAATTCACTATCTTTTTCCCAGTCAATCTCTTTCTGATCGGTCTCGTTAGGAAGAGGTTCGCCCATGATTTTTAAATCATTTTCGCGAATGTACTTCATTAGTTCCTGGCTAAGGATTTTGTTAATTTCATCAGCTAAAACAGGAGTACCATACATTTTTTTGATAACACCCATAGGTACTTTACCTTGGCGGAAACCATTAATATTTGCTTTTTTACGATAGTCTTTTAAAACATCGTTTACACGACTTTCATAATCCTCTTTCTCGATCTGTAATTTGATTACAGCGTTTAAATCATCAATGTTGGTTTTTGTGATGTTCATTTTTTAGCTATTATAAGATAAAACCTTATGAATTAAAAAAAAACCGCTCAACTATCGATACAATTTGTATCGCAAGCAAGGGCGGTTTAAGGTTATTTTTCTGTTGTGCGGATGAAGGGACTCGAACCCCCACGCCCTAGGGCACTAGATCCTAAGTCTAGCGCGGCTACCAATTACGCCACATCCGCGGGTTAATTGCGGTGCAAATATAGAGTGGTTTTTTATAATTTGCAATAGCAATTTGAAAAAAAAATAAAGATTTTTCTATCGAAAAATAAATTTCAAATTAGGTAGCTATTTTCAAATTATTAATAGCTTAAAGAATATAGTTTATTTTAATGGCTTTCGTAATTCGAAATTCTTACCAAGATATACTCTTCTTACATCTTCATCGGCTGCTAATTCTTCTGCTGTTCCCGATTTTAGTATGTTTCCTTCAAAAAGAAGATAAGCTCTTTCTGTTATCGATAAAGTTTCCTGAACGTTATGGTCGGTAATTAAAATGCCAATATTCTTATCTTTTAAGTGACGTACAATTTCTTGAATATCTTCTACTGCAATAGGATCGACACCGGCAAAAGGTTCGTCAAGCAAAATAAATTTAGGTTTGATCGAAAGAGCCCTTGCTATTTCTGTTCTTCGTCTTTCTCCTCCGGATAGTTGAATTCCGTAGCTTTTTCTTATTTTTTGTAGGCTAAATTCATTCAACATTTCTTCCAATCTATGTTTTTGATATTCTTTGGAAAAAGATGACATTTCTAAAACTGCTTTAATGTTATCCTCGACACTCAATTTTCGAAAAACTGAAGCTTCCTGAGCCAAATAACCAATTCCAAGCTGAGCTCTTTTATACACAGGTTCGGTTGTGATTTCACGTTCATCCAAATAAATTTTGCCTCCATTTGGTTGTATTAAACCAACAATCATGTAAAAAGATGTTGTTTTACCTGCACCATTAGGCCCTAGTAATCCAACAATTTCTCCTTGCTTTACATTAACAGAAACTCCTTTGACTACAGTTCTGCTCTTGTATCTTTTAATTAAATTTTCAGCTCTTAAAATCATGTTGATTCAAATAATTTTGCAATGGAATGGTGCAAATATAAAAAAGATATGGGAAAACATTTTCAACAGTTGTGCGTTTGTGGTTTCCTAATAAAAATTAGAATTTGATTTGGAGCATTGCTCTAATTCCAAAATTCTGAAAATCCTGATAAGGATTTTTTTCCAGATGATTGAGACGCCACATAGCATCAATTCTAATGAATTTTAATATATTTTCAATTCCCACACTTGCTTCAAAATAAGGTTTGCTAACGTCTGTTAGTCCTTGGGGAAAGTACATTTTTGCAGTAGTATTTGCTAAAGAACCGTTATTTTTATCACTTAAGCTACCCCAAAGCCCTTTTCCAGATACTACGGTTCTCCATTTTAATTTACGAAATAAAGGGATTTTGTTTAGAATTAATCCATTAAAGTGATGTTCTAGAAAAAGACTAATGTATTGATCACTCGCAAATTCATAGTAGTTCATCATGTTGAAGGCATAAGGATCGTAGGCATAAGTTTCATTTCCTTCGTGGAGATGAAGTAGGGGATATGGAACTTTTCCAAAAAGTTTTCCTCCGGTTATGAGATAATAAAGATTACCAAAAGGTGGTAGTTCAAGCGTATGCTCAACACTCAGATCTACTTTGTAATATTCATTTGTTGAACCCAATATATCTTTCACTCCCATTGTTAAGTAAAGATTAATAATGGGTATAGGTCCTCCTAGTGACACTTTTTCGAATTCGCCCAATACTACTTTTTCATTTTTAGTCCATCGGGTGCGTAATTCAATTTCTGTTGATTTGATATGAGGGACTGGACTTCCTCCGTTAATGTCAGGAGCTGTAAATGGGACAAACTCAGTAGGTGTTATATCGCGGTATCTTAATTTGATTGTGTTCGAAAAACCTTGAACCCATTCTTTTTCATAGTGGGTATCAAATTGATTAAGCATTGTAAGCTTATTATTTGGATTTCTTTTTAGGAGTGAAGCCAGAATATTACCTTCTGTAAAGGCATTTGGACTTTTGCCTAATTGGTAAATATCATGTTTGAATTGCATTCCGAAGGTTTCCCGGGGCGATTTATTGACCATATAGATAAATCCTAAGCCAAATTTTAGTCTTTTGTCTTTATCACCATATGCTACATGGCCATTGAACATTATTTTTGTGCTGAAATCATTGGAGGTCCGTCCTCCAAACATTATTCTGTTTCCTTCAATTTCGTTAAAACTGTATAGCTTATAATACGGTCCGTATTCAAATTTTCCTTTCACGTAATAGCCTGTAACGAAGGTTTGAATCACATCAATGATATTTTTGTAAAGAGGTACGTTCTGGATAGAGTCAACCATGGAATAAATACCGGATTCTCTACTGGATAATTTAAATGGCCTAGCATCATCCCAGAATTCTTTCGGTTGTTTTAGTGCATCTTCTTTAACAATTACATTATTGTCTAGTTTAACGATTTCTTCTTTTATCGGGATATTTAATTTGATATCTTTAAAGGAAACGGTTTTTCGCCCAAAGAAACCCATTTGTTTGGTAGAATCTTTTCCGGTAAGCATAAAATCAACAAAAAGATTTTTTCTCTTTGTAAACCAAATGCTGTCATTCAATTTTTGAAATTCAGTACTACTCACCATGTCCTTTACCCAGTTCACATTCACATCTTTTGCTATTCTCATTTGAATATTTTGAATGGCAAAAGTGCTGTCGGCTACCCAAAAATCGCCTATAAATGTTGGCTCTTGTTTTCTTTTCGGTTTGAAAGATAAATGATAGCACCAACTTCCTTCCCGGTATGCGCTATCGGTAAGGTAATATTTATAATACCTCAAAGCACCGTCGGATATAGGGCTAACAAATCCTAAGTCGAACATGTTGATGAAATTATCATAAACGTTCACATTTTGATGTAACTGTCCTGTGAACTGAGCAAGACTGGCATTATCATTAATTCCAGATATCTGTGAAGCTTTGATAACTTCTCTTTCCACTTTTGGTTTTTTCTGGAAATAATAATCAGAAAGCGATTCAGTTATAAATATTGGGAGGTATGGTTTTCCTGTAATTGCTGAAGTATCCATATAATCGAATACAAATTGGAATTGGCGCATGATTTTCTTATTCTTAAAATCATCCTTAATATTATTTAAATCCATTTCCATTTTAGTATAGGTTTCTGCTTGATAGGAATCAAATCGATCTGGATTATTTTTAGTTTTATTTGCTATAATCTTTCGAAGTAAAACATGTGCTGGGTTCTCTCCTGGCTTAACAATAATCTCTTGTAAATCAAAAGTTTCTGGTATTAGGTTAACGTTTAGTGTTTGAAAATGACCTTCCTTGATCGCAAAAGCTTGTGCTTTGTATCCTACAAAAGATATAAATAATGAATCTGATGGTGTTCTTGTTTCCAGGAAATAATTTCCATCAAAATCGGAAGTGGTTCCTATGGTGGTACCTTTAAAAGCAATATTAACAAAGGGTAAAGGTTGCTTTGTATTTTTATCCAAAATTTGACCTCTTATTTTGGTAGATTGAGCAATAGAAATATGGCTAAAGCTTGTAAATAAGAGGATAAACGAACAGTATAGTCCTTTTTTAAAGGTTAATGTCATGGTATGATAATAAGTTTCAGATCTAAATACTTAGATCTGTGAATAAGCAAGATGAAAACATAATTTTAAAGTAAATGTTTATTCAGAGGCAGTTGATTGGTTTTTTTGAACCTGTTTTGAGATTTTAATTCCAATTTCATAAAGCAACACCAATGGCAAACAAACTAATATTTGACTAAAAATGTCAGGAGGTGTAATAATAGCAGCTAAAATTAGAATGACAATAACAGCGTGTTTACGGTATTTTTTTAAGAATTCAGGAGTAACTAATCCTATTTTACTTAGAAAATAGATAAGTACGGGAAGCTCAAAGATAACTCCACTTGCTAGTACAATTGAAGTTACAGAGGAGATATATGAAGTTAAATTAATTTGATTTAAAACTTGATTGCTTATACTATAGGAACCAAGAAAGTGAACTGATAAAGGCGTTATTAAATAATATCCAAAAAGAACTCCTGTGGCAAAGAGAAAACTGGTATAAAAAATTGATCCTCGTGCATGTTTCTTTTCGTTGTCGTATAAAGCTGGTTTTAGAAAGCACCAAAATTCATAAAAAATATAGGGAAAGCTGGAAATAATCCCTGCAATTATAGAAACACTAATATGGGTTGCAAATTGTCCGGCCATATTAATGTTGATAATCTGGAAAGGTTTTGAATTTATTTTAAGAGATGCAACACTAGTTAGGTCTGATAATTTGGCGAACATTCTATTTGTGAAAAAATCGGGGTTCTTAGGTGCCAAAATTATTACGTCAAAAATAAAATTGTAGAAAATAAAGGCCACTACTGCTAAAACCATTACTGCAATAATGGAGCGCATTAAATGCCATCTTAATACTTCAAGATGTTCCAAAAAACTCATTTGATTTTTGTCAGTTTTTTTATTTTCTAAATCCATATGGTAATAATTAGTTTTATCAGAATATTAAACTATCCCTTCTTTCAGAATATCATGAAGATGAATCATGCCAACATATCTTTCTCCATCAACAACGACTAACTGGGTAATGTTGTTTTTTTCCATAAGATGAAAGGCATTGATTGCGAGTGTATTCTGTTCTGTGGTTTTTGGAGTAGGAGTCATGATCTGTTGGGCTGTCAATAGATTAATTTTTTCATTTTTTTCAAGCATCCTTCTTAGATCTCCGTCGGTGATGATTCCAATAAGTTTATCATTAGAGTCTACAACAGCTGTTGAACCCATTCTTTTTGATGATATTTCCAGTATAACAGAACGAATATTTTCATCTAAAGAAACTTTTGGCGGGTTTTCTTTATTGAGTACGTCATTAACTCTTAAGTATAGTTTCTTTCCCAAAGCTCCGCCAGGATGATATTTTGCAAAATCCTGACTTGTAAATTGTCTGCATTCAAGAAGTGAAACTGCAAGAGCATCACCCATCACTAACTGTGCAGTAGTTGAATTGGTTGGTGCAAGATTATTAGGGCAGGCTTCTTTTTCAACTACTGCTTTTAGAATGTAATCGGCTTGTTTCGCCAAAAAAGAATCTAAGCCGGATACCATTGCAATAAGTGAATTTCCCATGTTTTTGATGAGAGGTGCTAAAACTTTGATTTCGGGAGTATTTCCACTTTTCGAAATGCAAATGATTACATCATTAGGACGAATCATTCCTAAATCTCCATGAATTGCATCAGCAGCATGCATGAACATTGCAGGTGTTCCGGTCGAGTTTAGAGTTGCCACAATTTTATTCGCAATGTTAGCACTCTTCCCAATTCCAGTAATAATTACTCTTCCAGAGCTATTAAGGATTAATTCTACAATACTGATAAAATCTCCATCAATATGATTTTTTAATTGATGAATAGTTTTTGCTTCTTCTTCAATAGTGTTTATTGCTATTTGTCTTATATCGTATTCAGGCATCAAAATTTATCAATTTTTTGGTTAATGCAAAACTAATTAAAGTCAGAAATTTTAATTGCAAAATATCAATTAAAAAGTGTTAAAAATGTTTCTCGTTTTGAATTGTACAAGTGATTATCTAAATTTAAAATACAAAAGTATCGAAAATTTATAACTCTAGGATTTGAGTTAGGATAAAAAGTGCTATCAGAAACGATAGGTAGCGAATAAATTATTACTTTAGCAATCCGTGAAAAATTTTAGGAAAGCATATCAAATAGATGTATGGGAAATAACTTTGAATTATCATCAAATTTAAAGAAATATTTTGGATTCGAACATTTCAAGGGGAATCAAGAACCCGTAATTCAAAATATATTAGATGGGAATGACACATTTGTCTTGATGCCAACAGGAGGTGGAAAATCTTTGTGCTACCAATTACCTTCATTGATTTTAGAAGGAACTGCAATCGTTATATCTCCGCTGATTGCTCTTATGAAGAATCAGGTAGATGCAATGAGAAATTTTGCGGGAGATGATGGGATTGCTCATTTTTTGAACTCCTCATTATCGAAATCCGCAACTATTAAGGTTAAAGAGGATGTTGTTGAGGGAAGGACTAAATTATTGTATGTTGCTCCCGAGTCTTTAACTAAGGAAAGTAATATTGAATTCTTAAAACAGATTAAAATATCTTTCTATGCAGTGGATGAAGCACACTGTATATCGGAATGGGGGCATGACTTTAGGCCAGAATATCGGAAGATAAGGCCCATTGTCAATGAGATTGGTAATGCACCAATAATTGCCTTAACTGCTACTGCAACACCTAAGGTTCAGCACGATATTCAAAAAAATCTAGGGATGTTGGATGCGAAAGTATTTAAATCCTCTTTTAATCGTCCTAACTTATATTACGAGGTGCTTCCTAAAGTAAATGCAACAAGGGAGATTATTAAATTTATACGAGAGAATTCTGGTAAATCGGGAATTATTTACTGTTTAAGTAGAAAGAAGGTTGAAGAGTTGGCAGAAGCTTTGCAAGTGAATGGTATTAAAGCGGTACCATATCATGCGGGTATGGATTCTGCATCCAGATCAGGAAATCAGGATAAGTTTTTGATGGAGGATGTTGATGTTGTAGTTGCTACTATTGCCTTTGGGATGGGAATAGATAAACCCGATGTTCGTTTTGTGATTCATTATGATATACCCAAAAGTTTAGAGGGATATTATCAGGAAACTGGACGTGCAGGAAGGGATGGAGGCGAAGGAAGGTGCTTGACTTTTTATAGTTATAAGGATATACAGAAATTGGAGAAATTCATGCAAGGGAAGCCAATTGCAGAGCAAGAGATTGGTAAGCAGTTGCTTATGGAAACTGTTTCGTATGCAGAATCCGCAGTTTGTAGAAGATCGGTGCTTTTACATTATTTTGGTGAAAATCATATGGAAGAAAATTGTGGTAATTGCGACAATTGTCTTCATCCTAAGAAAGAGTTTCAAGGGGAAGAATATGTGATCAAAGCCTTGCAGATAGTTAAGGCAGTTAAGGAGCGATTTAAGGTAGATCATCTCGTAAATATTCTTACCGGTGAGCAGAATTCAGCAATAAAAACTTACAAGCATGATGAATTAGAAATGTTTGGAGCAGGTCAGGATAAAGATCCGCATTTTTGGAATATGGTTTATCGTAGAGCTTTGATTCATTGTTTTATTGATAAAGATATTGAGCAGTATGGCGTTATAAAATTGTGTCAGGCAGGGAAAGATTTTCTTGAGAATCCGGTTCCATTTATGTTGACGGATGATCATGATTATAATGTAGTAGATTTGGAAGCTACTAAAAGTGGAGGAACTGCAGTAATGGACGAGACTCTACTTGCAATTCTTAAGGATCTTCGGAAAAATGTTTCAAAGAAAAAGAATTTGCCTCCTTACGTTGTTTTTCAAGATCCATCATTGCAAGATATGGCTATACATTACCCTATATCAATCGAAGAATTATCTCATATACAAGGTGTTGGTGCCGGTAAGGCGAAACGTTTCGGCAAGGAGTTTGTGGAGTTAATTGCAAAACATGTGGAGGAAAATGATATAGAGAGGCCACAGGATATGGTTGTCCGTTCCGTTGTTGATAAATCGAAATTTAAAGTTTATATCATTCAGAGTATCGATCGAAAGATGGATTTGGAAGATATTGCAGAAGCAAAGGGAATGGAATTTGACGATTTATTAAAAGAGATGGAAGCCATTATTTATTCCGGAACAAAACTAAATCTAAGTTATTATGTGGATGATGTGATAGATGAGGATAGACAAGAGGAAGTGATGGAATATTTCTGTGAAGCTGATACTGATAATATTGAAGAAGCTATAGATGAATTGGGAGAAGAAGAATATTCTGAGAGCGACTTAAGATTAATGAGGATCATGTTTCATTCGGAGAAAGGATTGTAATTCACCATTTAAAAGAAATTAGTTAATTACGTGTTAATAGAATAAAGCAAAAAAAGACTGTTTTGAAGACAGTCTTTTTTGCTATATAATTTTTGAGCGTTTAAAACTTTTATTCTCGTCAAACAATTTTCGATAGGTGTGATGTGTTTTATAAACTTTAGCACCAATGTGATCCATCATGTGTTGCATTCTTGGATTAAAATCACCAATCCAGTTTAATTCCAGTGTTTTAAATGGGAAACTGGCTTCGAGTCCTGATTTTGAAAATTTATAAATCATGGCAGCATCAATACCTCGCTTTTGAAAACTAGGTATTACTCCAAATATTAAGCCAATTGCATTTTTATTTCTTTGTAGATATTTGTAGTATAAGAAACGTAATTTCTTAAATAAATTTATTTTTCCTTTAACATGTTGAAGGTATTCATTTAAATCAGGAAGCATAATAAAAAAACCGATTGGTTTTTCTTGATGATAAGCAAACCACATTAGTTTTTTATGCATAATGGGCTGAAGTGATGTAAACAGATTTTTTGCATGATTTTCACTGATTCCTTCAATACCAGGAATTTCTTTTACCCATGCTTCATTATAGATATAAACAAAATCTTTTATGAATTGATTTGTGTTTTTTTTCTCAAAATGCACAATACTATACTCAGGATTAGAGAGAAGTCTATTCGCTTTCCATTTGATTATTTCACTCATGCTTTCCACTTCAAAAGTAGTGCGGTAAGTAAATTGTTTAAAATATATTTGGAAGCCATAGGATTCGAAAAACTCCTTATAGTAAGGGAAGTGATATGGCATGCAATAAACCGGTTTATAGTCTCCATCAGTGTGAAGTCCCCACCATTGGTGTCTTTCTCCAAAGTTAATAGGACCATCCATCGCTTCAATATCACGATGTTTAAGCCATTCTGTACATTGGTTAAAAAGAGAAAATGCAGCATCTTTATTATTGATGCATTCAAAGAACCCCATTCCTCCTGTTGGTTGATCGTTTAAGTCTTTAGTATTGTGATCGATAAAGGCTGCTACACGCCCAATAACCTGACCGTGATTATTTTTAAGTATCCATCTGCAACATTCTCCGTGCTGGAACATTTTGTTCTTCTCAGGATTGAAAATCGCCTCAATGTCTGAGTCCAACGGTTGTACCCAGTTTTTTACATTTTGGTACAGCCTTATTGGAAGATTTAGGAATTCCTTTTTTGTTTGAGGATTATTTACCTCTATGAGTGTAAATTGCTTAATCATTTGTTAATGAATGCTTTGTCTCGCTTGTGTTGTTTTTATTTACCAGCGGTAATGCGATAACTGATAAAGCACCAAGAATTATTATCATTCCGGTTTGAGCACCATGAACAACAAGAGCGAAACTTCTTGATAAGCTATCAATGTTGGAAAGACCAGGTAAATAAACTAAAAGTGTGCCGATTACCATAAAATGCCAAGCTCCAATTCCACCTTGTACAGGTGCAACCATACCAAAACTCCCCATTACAAACACTGTTAAGCCAGCTAATGCCGGAAGATGAGATGTAAATCCAAAGCTAAAAAAACAAATATAAGTCATTAAATAATACATGATCCAGATAAAAACTGTATGAAAAATGAAAATCCACTTTTTTTCTAATTTTCGTACGGTTCTTAAACCATCCATAAAGTTGTGCAAGATTCGGTCTATTTTTATAATTAATGCGGTGTTCTTAAATTTTTTCCTGAGTAGCCAAATAATAAAAGAAAGTGCAAGAAGAATGTATAGTGTGTTAGCCGAAGCAAAAATATTAGATAATTTAGCACTCACATCTGGATTATTGGAAATGAATCTGGCTACAATTGGATATTGAGTAATTAATGCAATTAATAAAAAAACCAAAAGCATTATTATGTCAAGTGCTCTTTCTAATACAACTGTTCCAACTAGTTTTGAAAAGGAAATGTCTTCATATTTACTTATCACACCACATCTTGAAATTTCTCCCATTCGAGGTAATGCAAGGTTGGCAAAATAACCAACCATTACTGCAAGGAAAGTATTTATTGTTCGGGGCTTTTTTCCCAGAGGTTCTATTAGCATATTCCAACGAATCGTTCTACTTACATGACTGAGTAATCCAAAAAATAAGGAGAGTAGTATCCAGTAATAGTTCACTTCATGTTCGATTGTATATAAGAGTTTAGAAACGTTTTGCCCTCTGTATATATACCAAAAAAGGAAAGAGCTAATAAAAAAGAAAATCAGAAATTTGATAATATTAAAGAGCTTTTTATTCAATTTTAATAAGTGTTAGTTTTGTTTGAAAAGCTTATTCGGTTTTATTTTCAGGAACAATATCAAATAATTTGGCTATTAAGTCCTAAATTTACCGAGCAAATTTAAGCTACAAAAATAAGTAAATGTTTGAAATCTCCCCTGAATAGTTTTTATTTTTAAGATTTGTTAAAATATTTGCATTTTCAGGTGATGATTAATTGATAGGATTATGGGGTACGTACGAGCAAAAAAGAACTTAGGGCAACATTTTTTAAAAGACCTTAATATCGCAAAAAAGATAGTCTCAGGATTAAAGTCTACTAATATTTCTAAGGTATTGGAGATTGGTCCAGGGATGGGTGTTTTAACACAATTTCTTTTAGAAGAGGATCGGTTCGAAACTTATGTGGTAGAAATCGATACGGAGTCAGTTACTTACTTAAAGAAAAACTTTCCGGATTTAACTGATCGGATAATTGGAGAAGATTTCTTAAAGTATAATCTTTCAAATTTATTTAAAGAGCAATTCGCTATAATTGGAAATTTTCCTTACAATATTTCTTCTCAAATCTTTTTTAAAGTTTTGGCTCATCGCGATCAAATACCAGAGGTGGTTGGAATGATACAAAAAGAAGTTGCTGAGAGAATGTGCGCTGGGCCTGGGAGTAAAACTTATGGGATACTGAGTGTTCTTATACAAGCGTTTTATAAAATAGAATATCTCTTTACAGTTAGTGAAAAAGTTTTTGATCCAGCACCAAAAGTGAAGTCAGCAGTAATAAGAATGGAGCGTAATAATAGAAGTGCTCTAAGTTGTGATGAGTCTTTGTTTTTTAGGGTGGTAAAAACAGGATTTAATCAACGTAGAAAAACATTGCGAAATTCATTAAAATCAATTTTAGGAGATAAAAAACTGGAAGATGATATAATGTCACAAAGACCTGAACAGTTGAGTGTGGAGCAGTTTACTTATCTGACTAATAAAATAGAAAAATTGTTACAAGACTAAATTACTTATCTACTTAAAAAATCATCATCATGCAATTTGAATTGACTCGTGAATATATCGATGTTCTCAAAACAATTATCGAAAATAAGAATGAAGCCGAGGCTATCGCTTTGATGGATGAGTTGCATCCTGCTGATATTGCTGAGATTTACGATGAATTAAATATAGATGAGGCTAAGTTTTTATATCTCCTTCTGCATGATGATACCGCTGCTGATGTTCTGGCAGAATTAGAGGATGATGATAGGGAGAGGTTTTTGAAGGTCCTGCCTCTTGATGTAATTGCAAAAAAATTCATTGATAAAATGGATTCTGATGATGCTGCTGATGTAATTGGTAGTTTATCGGATGAACAACAGGAAGGGATACTCTCTCATATTGACGATATTGAACAAGCTGGAGATATTGTTGACCTGCTACACTACGATGAGGATACTGCAGGAGGTCTGATGGCTAAGGAAATGGTGATGGTTAATGAAAACTGGACCGTTCTTACATGCTTGAGGGAACTTAGTAGACAAGCCGAAGATATTGATGAAATTTACTATGTGTATGTGCTTGATGATGATGGTGTTTTAAAGGGTACTCTATCATTAAAAAAGATGATATTAAGCTCTACCTCGGCGAAAATAAGCAATATTTATCAACCAGATGCGATGTCTGTTCATACGGATGAAAGCGACGAAGTCGTAGCTAGGATAATGGAAAAATATGACTTGATTGCTATTCCTGTTATTGATAGTATTGGTAGATTAATGGGGCGTATTACGATTGATGATGTAGTGGATGTAATTCGTGATGAAGCCGAGAAAGATTACCAAATGGCATCTGGTATTAGTGAGGATGTGGAATCAAATGATTCAATTTGGTTGCAAACCAGAGCTCGCTTGCCATGGCTATTAATAGGATTAATGGGTGGGATATGTAGTGCTTTGGTTATTTCTGTCCATGAAAATGATTTAGGGATAAATCCAGCTATGGCCTTTTTTATTCCACTAATTACAGCAATGGGCGGTAATGTTGGTGTACAATCTTCTGCTATAGTAGTGCAGGGAATAGCAAATAAATCCTTGGGAATAGAAAGTACATTTAGTCGGCTGATGAGGGAGTTGATGGGTGCTTTTGTTAATGGAGTAACATGTTCTTCTCTGGTTTTCTTATATAATTCATTATTTTCTGAGTCGTATGCACTTACAGTTAGTGTATCTGCAGCATTATTCGCAGTTATTATTTTTGCTTCTATATTTGGAACTTTGATTCCCTTGTCTCTGCATAAGATTAAAATTGACCCTGCTCTTGCTACAGGTCCGTTCGTTACCACTCTTAATGATATTGTAGGTTTATTGATCTATCTTTCCATAGGTGCATATTTTTATGGCTTATAATTTTGTTGTCTTTCATCCTTGAATAGTTATAGTGAATTTGTTTGAACGACAGATGAAAAAAGATGTGTAAAATCTTTTTTTCATCTGTCGTTTTTATTATCAAAGTTCTTAACTTTGCATGATGTTTTCCTGGTGTCTTTAATATGTTGAATATTAAATGTTTATGAATACTTGTTTTCAGGATTGATTATCCGGAAAAAAATCGTGATAGACCAATTTTAAAATTACCCCAAAAATAAGAATTATGAAGAGAGCGCTTATTAGTGTTTTTGATAAATCAGAAGTAGTTGATTTTGCGAAAGAATTAGTTGAGTTAGGTTGGGAGATTATTTCAACCGGAGGAACCTCAGCTAAATTTAAGGAAGCTGGAATTCCAGTTATGGATATTTCCGATTTGACAAAATTTCCGGAATGTTTTGATGGAAGAGTAAAAACTTTACATCCAAATGTAGAGGGTGGGATTTTGGCTATTCGTGATGATGAAAATCACAAAAAACAGATGCTTGATCTTGGTATTGATCCAATTGATATTGTAGTCTGCAATTTGTATCCTTTCAAACAAACGATATTGAATGCGGAAGCTAGTCACGAAGAAATAATCGAAAATATTGACATTGGTGGACCAACAATGTTGAGAGCTGCTGCTAAAAATTATAAATATGTGTCTGTAATCTCTGATCCTGCAGATTACACAAAGGTTGTTTCAGAATTGAAGGAGTTGGGTGATACAAGTGCCGAAACCAAAGAATATTTGGCTGCGAGAGTGTTTGAGCATACAGCACATTACGACGCTTTGATTTCTGGTTATTTCAATAGCAAATTAAAAATATCAGATCCACAAACATTAACTTTAACTTTCGAAAAGAAACAAGATCTTCGATATGGTGAAAATCCGCATCAAAAAGCAACGTTTTATTCTCAAATTCAAGGAACGGAAGGTACTTTAACTGCGGCAAATAAAATTCATGGAAAGGAATTGTCCTATAATAACATAGGAGATACAGATGGTGCTTTGGAAACTTTAAAGGAATTTGAAGAGCCAACTATTGTCGCAGCAAAACATGCCAATCCTTGTGGTATTGGTAGTGCTGATTCTATTTCTGAAGCCTTTCAAAAAGCTTATGATGCAGATCCTGTATCTATTTTTGGAGGTATTGTTGCTTCGAATAGAGAAATTGATAAAGCTACTGCAGAAATTATGAGTGGTATATTTCTGGAAGTAATTGTTGCACCTGCTTTTAGTTCGGATGCACTTGAAATCTTGATGAAAAAGAAAAATTTGAGACTTTTAGAGTTAGCAGATATTTCAAAATCGGATTATACTACGATGAAAGGGAAAACCGTTTTGGGCGGTTTTTTAGTGCAGGAAATGGATCAAAAATTATTAGGTGATGAATTGAAGGCTGTTACAAAACGTAAACCATCGGAAAAGGAAATGGAAGATTTAATGTTCGCCTGGAAAACGGTAAAGCATGCTAAATCAAATGGAATTGCCATAGCAAAAGATAAAACAACTTGTGGTGTTGGACCTGGTCAGGTGAGTAGGATTTGGGCTTTAGAAAATGCTATTAGACAAGGAGCTGATCGAATACATGGAAGTGTAATGGCTTCAGATGCTTTTTTCCCATTTTCCGATAGTGTTGAGGCTGCTCATGAAGCAGGAATTAAAGCTATCATTCAGCCGGGAGGTTCCATTCGCGATCAGGAATCAATTGATGCAGCGGATAAATATGGAATTGCTATGGTATTTACAGGAATGAGACATTTTAAACATTAAAATAGAGAGATTATTTATTTGAGAAAAGATAGGGAATAGATATAATTCTTTGATGAAAAAACATTTTCGATATATTAATTGGAAAGTAATTATGCTGTTTTGCGCTTAATGTGTAAATTGCGTTTTATCTGTAAATAAGAATTTAGTCTATTCTTTATATTTACAATTAAGTAATCTGAAATAATAATTAAGAGATATAAAGCTACCATATGGGATTTTTTTCATTTTTAACTCAGGAGATAGCAATCGACCTTGGTACTGCTAACACAATTATTATCAGTAATGATAAGATTGTGGTTGATGAACCATCGATTGTTGCCCTTGATCGCC
>Ga0209013_10000239_pt1 | contig 47136 bp, 40 predicted proteins | sample Cruoilmetagenom2_FD_187291 | JGI IMG/M metagenome (GOLD analysis project Ga0209013, IMG submission 187291) | Oil polluted marine microbial communities from Coal Oil Point, Santa Barbara, California, USA - Sample 2 (SPAdes) (version 2) | ecosystem: Environmental > Aquatic > Marine > Oil seeps ...
GCTAATACCTTCTCGTCACGCTTAATAGTCACTTAATATAGGACACTACACTAGCGAAGGAACTGAATTTCGTCAGAATTGAGGCGGTTCCCGCTATCTCAGGGTGCGGGTTTTCTCATATTTCATCAGCTTGATTTCGTGGCCCAGGTTTAGTTCCCGTTCGTAATCCACCTCGATTGTGTAAGTTCCGCCGTTCTGGGTCACATAGAATTTGTCCTTCATGTCGTTCATCTCGTTCACATCCAGTTGCCTGTTTATCGCAGTTTGGATTTCATGCACACTGCGCATGGGACTGGCTTTGTGGTGTGCCTCGATATTGTCCAGGATGGAATTCACGGTGCCGGATTCGATGTACAGCGGGATGTATTGAAGCCCGAGGTAGACGCCGTAGCCCAGGATTGCCAGCATAATGATGAGGCTGATGACGGAAGCGCCCTTTTGCTTTCTCTGCATATTCATAGTGACTTTTGTCCTTAATAGCCATGGAATGTGAAGCGTAAACAAGGAATAAGAGCGTAATGGTACGCGTGGTTTGCGGAAGCTTCAATACATCCTGACCAGGACTTTTGAGCCAAGCATTAATTGAAATGGTGCTGGAATCGGTTAGAAAGATGGGTGTCCTGGTTCTATTGATGTTGCCGAAGTAACTGGATATCGTCAGAATTGAGCTGCAGTTTGACGTCGACAATCACTCGCTCCACATCCCCTGAAAACTGTATTCGCTGCTCCATTTCCGGCGTCAGATAGACCATACCGGACTCGTCTACGACCAGCACCGGGTCCAGATTAAGCGCCCCGGCTACTGCAGACCATCCATCCAGGCCGGCTACCACCAGAGCTGTTGCAGCCGCGTCCGCAACAATACCTTCACTGGCAATAACCGTGACTGATGCCACGTCCTTCACGGGCCAGCCGGTACGTGGGTCCAGGATATGCGGGTAGCGCTTCAGCTGGTCCTGCCGGAAACGTTCGTAATTTCCCGAAGTGAAAAGGGCTTCATCGTCGCGGACCTGTACAGCCCCGATGATACCGCCCCCCGGCTTTCTGACAGCCACATTCCATGGCCGGTCCCCGTGACGTCCCATCGCACGCAGATCTCCACCCGCGTTCACAATGGCGTTGGTGATACCCATATTCCTCAAATGCCCGATGGCCAGGTCCACCGCATAACCCTTGGCAATGCCACCAAAATCCAGCTGCACATACGGGTTTTCTGACCTGAGTTGCAGGCCGTCGATGTGGATGTCCCGGCTTGAAGGATGATGACTGAGTATTTCATCGATGCCGGCCTGGTCCGGGGGCGGGCCTATGACCGGGTAGTCAGAGGTATGGAAACCCCATAAGTTGATCAGCCCACCGATCGCCGGGTTGAAGCGGCCTCCCGAGCGTTGTTCGATCTCCTGTGAGTACTGGATCATTGCAACGATGTCTGCGTCGGATTCTACCGTCTGTCCTTGTGCGAAGGCCTTGTTGATGTTCGTCAGCCTGCCCGGCTCCCAGGCATGCCAGTCCCGGTGCATGCCATTGAACATTTGCTGCAATTCCTCGAACGCGCGATCACTTTGCTCCAGCGTGGCGCCCCAGAGCTTTATCTCGACAATCGTCCCGAAGACAAATAACTCGGCGTTTTGTTCCTGGTTTCGATGGCATGCAGCCAGCAATACCAGGCAAACAACGACGGTTACAATTATTGATCTTGTTTTGTGCATTCAGATTTATCAGTACAAGAGGTACAACCGGAACAGCCAGGAGCCTGCTGCCCCCGCCGATGCGCAAGACCAAAGCCCACGAACAGCACAATCAAAAAAATAATGGGTACGATGAATTCTTCCACGATATTATTTCCGCGTGCCCGGCAACCGCCATGAACTCATTATAGTAGACCCGCAAAGCCCATAAACGCGAGGGATAAAGTACCTGCGATAATCAAGACCAGGCCAGTACCCTTGGCCACTCCCGGTACATCCGAAAACTCAACGGACTCACGAATCGAAGCCATCAACACCAGCGCCAGTGTAAGGCCAAGCCCTGCACCAACAGCAAAGATTATTCCTTGCAAAAACCCATAGCCCCGGTTGGTCTGAAAAATTGCCAATCCAAAAATGGCGCAGTTGGTTGTCATCAGCGGCAGAAAAATTCCAAGTTGCCGGAACAGAGTTGGCGAAAGCTTCTTGACCACCATTTCCACGATCTGCACCAGTGAGGCAACTACGATAATAAAGGAGATAATTCGCAGGTAGGGCACGGTCTCTAAAATAAAGGTATTGAGCACCCATGCGCTTAGCGAGGTCAGCACCAGGACAAAAATATTGGCCAATCCCATTCGCAGGGCTGTTTCCACCCGTGCTGAAACGCCCATAAAGGGACACAAACCCAGGAACATGGCCAGGGTAAAGTTGTTTACAACCATGGCGGAGAAGAAAATCGAGAACAGTGTCTGGTCACTCATGATGATGACTCCACTGCCAGCGATGCTTTCGCTTTCTTGCGTTGCTCGAAAAATCCCATGGCAAGCAAAATAAATCCAAGCATCAGGAAGCCACCTGCCGGCAGAACCATGATGACCCAGGGTTCGAAATTTGGGCCAAACAGGGAGTATTCCAAAAAGCTTCCCGTTCCCAGGATCTCGCGGAAACCGCCCATCATAACCAGGGCAATGGTAAAACCAACGCCCGTTCCCATTGCATCGAGCAAGGAACGAAAGACGCCATTCTTCGCAGAAAAAGCTTCCTGGCGACCCAAAATCATGCAGTTCACAACGATCAGGGCAATAAAGGCGCCCAGTTCTTTATGCTGCACGGGTGCATACGCCTGCAACATCATGTCAGCCAGGGTTACAAAGGTGGCAATCACCAGGATGTATGCCGATATGCGGACTTCATTGGGGATAAAACGCTTGAAAGTTGAAACCAGCACGCTCGAGCAGCAAATCACAAAAAAGGTTGCTGCACTCATGGCCAAAGCGTTTTTCACGCTGTTGGTCACAGCAAGCGCCGGGCACAATCCGAGCATCTGGATAAGAACAGGGTTTTCTTCCCAAATACCTCGAATAAAATCTTGAGACGGTGTTGTTACTCTCACTGCTTCGCCTCCTCGTCCACTGAATCCGTGGGTGCTGCTGGAATGCCCTTGTCAATGACCGGTCTCCATTTTTCCAGTCCATGGTTGATGATATCGATCACTACCTTTGAAGATATCGTTGCCCCTGTAATGGTGTCAATTTCATTGGGCTTGCCTTTGCCCGCACCTGCTTTTACGCCAACAAGTGGTGTTGCCGGGCCTGCAAAAAACTGATCAACGAATGCCTGGTCCTTGAATATTTTGTCGCCAAGTCCGGGGGTTTCCTTACTGTCCAGCACCTTCATTCCCAAAAGATTTCCTGTTGCAGGATCAAAACCAAAGATTACTTGAACAACGTCCTGAAAACCCGACTCGCCGCGCGAAATAGCCACGCCCTTGATCTGGCTGCTGTTGTCGTAGCCGACATATATCCGCTTGTATTCACTTTCTTTAGCACCTTCGGGAAGGGCAAATGAAAGTGCGTTGCCGACCAAATAATAAGTGGTATAACGCTCAACCCCCGGAAGCACCTCGTAGACTGCCTTTTGCAGTTGCTCGGCCTTGTATTTATCAATAATGGGTTTTGTGTGCTGATTCACCAACACAATCAATAAGCCCGCCAGGGCGCCTGCTACGGCCAGGGTGGCAACCAGCCGGAAAGTGGAAACCTCCGCTTGAACCGGGTTTTCCTGCGATGGAGACGCGGTTGATTCTTCGATTTGAACGTCTTCGATCATGCCGTCCTCGTTCATTATTGGGCGTCTCCCTTCTTTTCCTTCATCCTTCCAGAGGTCCCGAACAAGCGTGGCTGTGTTGCGCGGTTAATAAAGGGAACCAATGCATTCATCAAGAGGATGGCGTACATCACCCCTTCCGGCAGGCCGCCCCAGACGCGAATCACCACGACCAGGAAGCCAATTCCAAAACCAAAAAGCCAACAGCCCCTGTTGGTGACAGGGGAGGTCACCATGTCAGTGGCCATGTAGAACGCACCGAGCATCATACCGCCCGAAAAGAGCATGAACAGCGGTGGAAACTGTGAAATACCCAGTACAAAAAAGAGACCTGAAACCAAAAAGGTGGAAACAAAAATGCTGAGCGGGATATGCCAGTTTAAATGCCCCCGAAATGCCAAATAAAGGCCGCCGAGCAGAATCAACAGCGCTGATGTTTCACCCAGCGAGCCCCCGGTTGTTCCAAAAAACAAATCAAAAAGAGGCGTCACAACCGGTTCATCCCCAAACTTCAGATTACCCAGGGGTGTTGCTTCTGTCGCCACATCCACAACCGGGCTCATAAAGGGCAGGGCTAGATTATCCCCCTGCAGAGACCACCATTGTTGCGTCTTTGCAGGCCAGGTTGTAATCGCCACGGGGAAAGCCGCTTGCAGAAAAGCACGCCCAACCAGGGCCGGGTTAAAAATATTCTGACCCAGGCCGCCATAAATGATCTTGCCGAATGCCATCCCGAATGCGCCACCCAAAAAAGCCATCCAGAGAGGAAAACCCGGGGGTAGCGTCAAGCCCAGTAATAGACCGGTGATCATTGCAGAACCATCCGCCAGTGAACCTGCCAGTGAATCGGACCGGGATCCAAATAAACGCTCTGTTATCAAACAACCGGCAATACTCGCAAGCAGAACAAGAATGGCACTGGGTCCAAAGAAATAAATCGAGGCAGCAACAACCGGAACAAGGCTTATCACCACTGACCACATAATTCTGATGGTGGACTCAGCTGACCGGACATGCGGAGAGGCAGTCAATTTGACGATGGAATCAGTCATAATGAAGAAAGCCTTTTCAATTGGGTTCTGGAGGCAGCAAATAATTGGGACAACGGGATATTGGACGGGCAGACATAGGAGCAACACCCGCAAAGCATGCAATCATTCAAATTTGCTTCCGCAACCATCTCCTCAAAGCGCTCTGCCTTCGCCAGCATCCCCATCAATTGTGGATTCAGGAAAACAGGGCAGGCATCAAGACATTTTCCGCAGCGAATGCAGGGCAGTATGTCCTGTCGTTTACACTCATCCTTTGACAGAACAAGAATGCCACCCGTAGCCTTCAGCACAGGCACATCAAGATTGGCCTGACCAAGTCCCATCATCGGGCCACCGAAGACAATTTCGGCTGCATCATCGGCCAAACCGCCACAATGTTCGATTACATCACGCAGTTTTGTTCCGAAAGGGATCACCCAGTTGCCGGGTTTACGAATGCCGCGCCCGGTCACCGTGATGATGCGTTCAATCAGGGGCTGTCCCGTTTCAAACACCGCGGCCACATTTGCCGCTGTTGCCACATTCTGCACCAGGGCGCCAATTGCGCTTGGCAGGGCACCCGAGGGAACTTCACGGCCCATGACAGCTTTGATCAACATTTTCTCAGCACCCTGCGGATACTTTACCTGCAAGGGCTGAACACTGACATCAAGATCGTCAGGAACGGTTTTGCGCATCATTTCGATGGCATCAGGTTTGTTAGCCTCGATGCCAATCATTGCACGGGTAATTCCAAGCGCCTTCAGAGCAATACGAATACCCAGGTACACATCGTCCGGACGCTCCAGCATCGTGCGGTGATCCGAGGTGAGATAGGGCTCACACTCACAGCCATTGATCAGCAATAAATCAATAGGCTGATCTTTTGGCGGGTTTAACTTGACGTGGGATGGGAAGGCAGCACCTCCAAGACCCACAATCCCCGCCCTGCCGATCTCTTTTGAAAGGTCTTCATCCTTAACGTCTTGCCAGCGCGGCACAATACGTGGTCTTTGCATCTGCGTTGAGTTGGGATCAACAGTAATTCGGATTGACGGCACCATGTCACCGCTCGGGTGTGGCCAGAGTTCGATCGATTTCACGGTTCCGGCGGCTGTTGCATGCACCGATGAGGAAATAAAACCGGCAGCCTCTGCAATCACATCCCCCCGCTCAACACGGTCGCCGGGCTGCACCAGGGCCTTAGCCGGTATACCAATATGCTGCGACAAGGGGAGAATTACTTCCTCGGGAAATGGAAACCGCCGCGAGGCAATCCCCGAAGTAATGTCCTTGTTTTCCGGTGGATGAACCCCGTGTTTGAAACTAAGCAAGCCTTTCATTGTTGAAATACTCGTATTGGCGCTCAGTTAAAAGGCTCTGCTCGTTTAATCAGCTTATCCAGACCTTTTTCCTTTGGATTCAGCGGATCACCCGGATGTATACATTCTGCCGGACAAGCCTCGGCTGCCGCTACAAGCTGCTTGTATGTGCCGGCCTTGGCATCACCGATGTATGCCTGCTGCTCATCATCGTAGACAAAAACCTTGGGATTAATCTTCAGGCAATCATCGCAGGAAGTACAACGAAGGGTATCGATATAGGGCTCGTTGCCCATAAAATCATCTTCATCCGCCGCAGGTGCAGCAACTGCAACAGCCGGGGCTGCGGAAACCGCCGCAACAGGCGCAGGTGAGTCCGTCGTCGGTGCAGGAATTTCGAAGGCGGCCGGAGCTTCAAATGCGGGACCTTCCCAACTCTCAGCTTTTTCAAGTAGCTGTGACACAGTGTCACTGGCGCTTGCTTTCAAAAGGCCTTCTGCAAGCCGTCTTGCAATCAACTGTGGGTACTGGGTCGTCAGCTTGGTGATTTTTGCTTCATACTCGGCCTTGAGCACTGCGAGCCTGGATTCCATTTCCTCGGTTACACCTTCGGTCACCGCATCACGCATGTTCTCGGAAACATCGATCCCTGCCATTTCTTTCAGCTGGGCCCAGTGGTGTAAACGCTCTTCGGCGAGTTGTACGATCTCGTGCGAAATTGACATCTTGCTCAGATGTCTGTTTGCGTCGACCGTGTAAATGAAAGGCGTTTCATCTTCCCGCTCGTCCTCGTCCATCTCCAGGTACTCATGGAAAAGAACCAGTTCATCTTCATCACTTGCCTTCTTGTAGTGCCCACGGAATCGTGCCTCACCCATGGCCCAGTCAGCAATCGTGACCGGCAAAGTCATCTTCTGCTCTTCCCCTTCCTCGTCAACATGGAGCAATTCATAGCTTGTCCAGGTATCCAGGGGAGAAGGATTGCCCTCGAGATCAAGACATTCAGAGTAGGTCGTGCCCTCGTCCGGGTTAAATACAATATTCGGTACGGCACGGCTTTCCAGTGCCAGCCTGGCCGCGTCAGGGGCAGCATCGTCTGCAATGCCCCACTCAGGCGGACAAGGGGTATTGAAGATAAACAGGGCAGGCCGTCTTGCCTGCAAGCCTTTCAAAACATTCTGGATCAAATGTGACGGTGTTGCCTGTGAAGACTGCATCACAAAAACACCCCGGTGGGCCATTGCGATCAGGGCAAGCTCTTTTCGGACCTCTTCTTTACCACGCTGATCAGCCCCAAATTCGGCCATATCGGACACCTGGCCCGTGAAGCCGGAAGTACAAGCCTGGCCGCCAGTGTTGGAATAAACCTGTGTATCAACAACCACTACCCGAATCGGCTTGTTCGAAGCCATCACACGGGAGAGGTTTTGAAAACCAATATCCATCATGGCTCCGTCACCGCCTACCGCAAACAATGGCGGGCACAGGGTAAATTCATCATCGGTGAACTGTTCCCATTCAAAATCGGCAAAGAACGCCTCATCGTCAATGGCATCATAGGACTCAGAAAGCAGCTTCTCAGCCCTACGCACCGTAACAAAGCCATCCGCCATCTTGCGCATATGCCCTTCAAAAATACCCACAGCCACTGAAGGCGCATCCTGGAACAGGTGGTTGACCCACGGAAATGGGTAGGGGTTATAGGGATAGGATGATCCCCACACCGAGCTACAACCGGTGGCATTTGTAAAGCCAAGGTGTGCGCGGCCACGACCACTTGGACCTTCCTCGTAACGCCATTTGAGATCTTTTAATTCTTCGATGGTTTTACGAATCAGCAGCACCCTTTCTTTCTTGTCACCGCTGAGGGCTACAGCTAAGTCATCTGAATCAACTGACACATCTGCCAGGTCGGTTTCCGAAACCAGCATAGCGTGGGCTTTTTCATCCAGTTCAACAATCATGCGGTCCAGGTTTTTTACCTGTTCTTCGACACGGGGAGCCATGAATGCGTTAACCGTAGAAAGGAGAAGATGAATGGTGGTTTTCTCACCACAACCCATACACGCACCGTCACCACCGACCATTGACAGGTAATTGCTCTGTTTCAATAATAGCGATGACATGACACCAATGCCTTCATCCAGGCTGGATATCTTGATGTACTGATCATCGGTTTCAGGCAGGTTTTGCCAAAGCTTCCAGTTCGATTCAAGCGTCTCCTGGAAATCTTCCGTCTGGCGTACGCTCTTCAGGGCTCCATCTGCGCAAACGGCAACACAAATGTCGCAACCCTTACAGGTTTCCGGGTTGATGGTGATCGAAAGCAATCCACCTGATCCCTTCTTTTTGCTTTCCGGCAGATCAAAGAAAGGAGTCGTTTTGGCTAGTGGGAAGTCTACCAGTGCTGCATAAACCCGGTTGTATTGGGCATCAACTTCAGCACGTCGTTCCACATCCCAATTGGATTTTCCGGCAATCGTCTCATAAGCCTGGGCCAAAACAGCCCCATAGGTCTTGAAAGTGCCGCTTGAGATGATCTTGCGCGACTCTTTGCCGAGATGTTTTATGATTTGAGAAAATCGTGTCAAAGGCTTTTGCGGGGAAGAAATAGTTGTAACAGCTGTTTCCAGTATTTCTTCTACCGTGTTGACAACACCCGGGATGGCGGAGTCGGGGCACTGGGTCCAGCACTTGGCGCAACCTGTGCATTTTTCTGCAATAAACTCAGGCACATTAAAGCGAACAGCCGACATGTCGCGCATGCTTGAAGTCGCTGCGGGTATAGCACTGATGGCCGTGAACGGATCAGCAATGACATCTTTGCCCGTCTTGTACTGAACGCAAACCTGGTTCCAGAAATCACCCTGATTGCCAAGCCCGGCGGCAACGTTAACACCTGCCATTGCGTGTGGAATCAAGGGCAGTAATTCTTCGTGCCCTGCATCACCCAGGTCTTCAATAACAAGTGCATGTACTTCATCAAAACCACGCGTAATAACACGAACGTTGTCATCAACAACCCGCTCACCCAGGTGACCGAACTTCTTGGTCAGTTGCTTGTAAATACCTTCAAATAAACGCTCGCGCGAAAGCCCGTGTGCTTTCATCAAAGGAGCTGCGTTAAAGAAGGCCCCCATAAAGGCCACACCCTGCATCCTGAAGCGGAGTTCGGGGTTTGATGCTTCTGAAAGTGCAATGCTAAAACCGTCTACAGCAAAGACCTTGATCTTCCTGGCACGGATGGTGCGCTGAGCTGTTTTTGGAAAGCTGTTCCAGAGCTCTTCACCGGAGAGTTCACTCTGAATGATGAACACACCTTCATCACACAATCCCGCTAATGGGTTTGAATGTAAAAAGACATTCGGGTCAGGGGAAAGCACAACGCTTACATGCTTGAGCTCACAATTCAAGCGCAAAGGTTGTTCTGACAACATCGCATAAAATGTCGTAGGCTGGCCTTTTTTTTCTGAACCATACTTGGGGTTTGCCTTGATGTGCATGCCGAGTAACTCAGCCGCAGTCATGGCAAGGTTTTTACCCATGGTGATAGCACCCCATCCACCCACTGAGTGAATACGAAGCTCAACCGAATCTTCAGGGAAAAGGTTCAAGTCCCCGGCCGAGGGAAGTGCAAGGTCTGCTACATGCGGGTAATCGGCAAGAATCTTTTCCTGCCAGATTTGCATTTTGGGCAGTTGTGTATCTTTCTGAATAAAATCAATACCGAGGTAGAACTGACGTTGTTTACGTCCATCATCAAGCATGTTGTCGACAGCAGCAATGATATCTCCCGGTTGCAGATCACGGCTTCCCAGGCCAAAGCAACCCGAATAAAAATCAGGGATCTGGTCGCCACGAAGGGCTGCCAGGCCTGCGTACGGAAGGCTTGCAGCTCCATTACCTGCACGGCCGTTTTCAGCAGCTTGTGCCATTGCCGAGCGAATCTCACAAACCATGGGTAACTCAACCGCCAAAGGCTGATCGGTACGTTCGAGAACGACCACGCCTTTTTTGCCCGCCAGCATGCTGGAAACCAGGTCGGCCGGGAAGGGGCGGAACATCACCAGGTCGAGAACACCAACCTTTAAACCGCGTTTTTCGCGCAAATAATCTACCACTACCTCGGCATTGCAAATCACAGATCCCTGTCCAGCGATGACATATTCAGCATCTTCCAGGCGGTAACCCAGGACACGACGGTATTTTCGGCCGCAGAGCGTTTCAAACTCTTCAAATGCCTGGTCTGCCAAGTCTGCAATATGATCAAAATAGAAGGGACGCTGCGCTGCGACACCCTGTGCATAAGCTTCCTGGTTTTGAACGACACCCAGCATCGCAGGGTAATCAAAATTATATAGCTCGGGAATACGCCGCCGCCGTTCACCAAACACGGCCCGTTGCGCCCCGGTGGGTGAATCAATGATATCCGCCGGATCACCCAAATACTCGCGAATCAACTCGCGTTCAGGCTGAAGAAAGGATTCAATGACATGACTTGTCAGGAAACCGTCCTGTGCACAGAGGCCCGGATTAAGGGAAAGCTCCGCTACGCGGTGCGCGACTAGATTCAGGTCGGCAACGCTCTGCACATCTTTCGCAAATAATTGAAAAAAGCCTGTATCATCAACTGCATGATAGTCATCATGACCGGCGTGCACATTCAGCGAATGCTTGGTCATCGCACGGCAAGCCACATTCAAAACGTAAGTAAGCCGTTTGCCCACCGCTGCATACAGCGACTCGTGCATATAGGCAATACCCTGGCCGCTTGAGAAGTTGGTTGAGCGCAAACCCACCATGCTCATTCCGGCCGTTACGCCTGCAGCAGCATGTTCACCTTCAGGTTCAAAGAAAATCAGGTTGCGCCCGTTTACATTCTTTTCGCCTTTGGCAACTGCTGACGCCCAACCTTCTCCCATTTGAGTGGAAGGCGTGATCGGATAAGCGCCTGCTGCTTCACTTGCGGCGGTCTCCATTGATACAACTGCAGCGCTGCCATCATCGGTTTTAAAAACGCCGGGATACCTGGCTACACTTTTTTCCTGGTTCATACGACTTTCTTCTCCAGCTCAATCGAGCTTTCTTGAAATTGCTGTCCTTCAAGCCACACGATCGCCTTGGTCGGACATCGTGAAATTGCCATCGGGTCAGTCAACGAGTTTTTTTCATAATCAATAACGGCCAAATTATTTTGCATTTCAATGACGCCTGGCTCTGAATCAGCAACACATCTGTTACAGGCATTACAAGCCACACTGCAAAGGTCTTCCGCTGCATCGCCAAAGAGTAGATTCTTGCACTGTACGATTAACTTTTGATCCATTGGCATCAGCACAAAAAGATCCTTGGGGCAGGTCTCTACACAGTCATTGCATGCAGTACAAAGTTCTGGAATAACAACGGGCAGGGCGTCTTCATTCATATATATGGCATCAAGCAGGCAGGATACCTCACAATCAGCCAGGCCCAGGCAACCCCATGCGCAACCCTTTCCGCCACCTGCCACAGCAGCAGCGGCTTTACATGTTTCAAAGCCCGAGTAATCCGAATTTTGCACCGCTTCATTCTTGCCGCCCGCACAAAGTAAACGGGCAACGCGTTTATTCGCCTCACCGGCATCAACACCCAGGTAGCTGGCAACATCGCTTGTATCTTCCGGGCCCATGACCGTACAACCTGATGGTAGCTGTTCCCCGGAAATCACTGCTTCAGCAAATGCCCGGCAACCCGGTAAACCACAGGCGCCACAGTTCGTGCTCGGCAATAACTCTTCCACATCATCGATGCGAGGGTCTTCCCATACCCAGAACTTCTTGTTCACCATCGCGATCAAAAAGCCAAAGAAAAGCCCCACGCCCCCAAGAACCAGGGCTGAGTCTAAAATGGGGTTTCCAGTCATAAGCAGGCCCTTTGCCTATGCGGACAAATCAGATAAATTTGTTTGACTCAGCAGCCAGGCTGAAAGCTTGCCGGCCGGATCTGATGCCGCGTCTCCTGCGATTTCAGGGGGCACTGACAGGGATTCCAGCAATGTGTAGTCTTCTGCCTGCTGGGCCGGGCTGATACCACCTATTGCACGCTTTCTGACTTCTTTCGGGAATGTCACCGAAACAAAACGTTCATAGGTCGTTGAGCCTGCGGAAGGGTTGTGTACAAAGCTCACGGCAGTTGGCGGCAGAAACGCAGCGACCGCAATGCCTTTGAATGCGGTAAATGCTTCCAGGCTTGCGCTACCGGTTTCCTGTTGAACAAACACGCCTGGAGATATCACACGCGATAAGGCTGCTGCCGGCGCATCGCCACTGACGTTAAAAACGATCTTCATATTGGTGTCAAGCAGCGGAACGATGGCTGAAGGTTTGAAATCTGCGCCGGACACCTCGACTAACAGGGCGGGGGCGAGTGCACGCTCTGAGCTGTTCCACATGGCGTAGGGGAATCTTTCCAGTGTCGCTGCGTGCTTGTCTTCCTTGTATGCACCGCTCTTCACCATATCAATTACCCGCGCTGCCGCAAAAGCACGGCCTATCGATGCAAGCCTGACACTCAACTGGTGCCCCAATCCTTTGCCCTCTTCTGTTTGAATAATAAAGAGCTCCTCCCCCTGGGCAAGCAAAGACTTCAATACTTTCTGTGCGGCACGGATTGGAGCTTCGGCCGCAGCGTCGATGCGGGCAGCCCTGGTAGTGAATGAAGCAAAGCGTTCTATATTCACTTTACCTTTTGCAAAGAATCCCAAAGCCACAGACTGGTCATCCTCAGTGTTATTTGAACCCGCCAGCAAGCCACGTACCTGGTCTGCGGTAACAGCCAAAGCAGAATGAAACTGTTCGATACGTGGGCGAATCGCATCCAGGGCAATTTGCTTTCGTTCATCAGACGACATAGCGATTAAACTCCTGGTTAAGTTTTTCAACCTTTTCTTCTGGAGAAACAGGGCTTACGGCTCGAACTTCATCGTAGACGGGAAAGCTGCCATCGCAGAAGAAGAGACCCAGGCGAAGCATGTCCGTGCGCTGTGCGAGGGCTCGCGCTTCATCAAGGTCCTTCGGGTCATGCTCGCGGCGGGCCTTGAAAAGCTTATCCAGGCCTGGTGCATCTACACCATCCGGGTGTACCAGCAACTCGGTCATGTCGGGGTTTTTGACCTGGTCCGCAAACACATCCGGCGTGAACTTCGGGCAACGTTGCAGGATGCGGATAAAGGAAAAACCATTGTGTGCATAGGCCGCCTGCAAGGTGGCATAGAGATGCGCCGGCACCCAGTCAGCAGTTTGAGCCACGAACGATGCATTTGAAACGCCCAGTGTCGTCTGCAAAGGATCAAGTGCCGGCAACACGGAACCACGCGGTGAGGTATTCGACGCATAACCCAGGGGTGTAGTCGGTGATGTTTGATTCTTGGTCAGGCCATAGATGTTGTTATCAAGCAGCAAAACGGTCATGTTCGCGTTATAGCGAGTAGCATGAATCCAGTGTCCCGCACCGATGGAAGTACAATCGCCATCACCCATCACAACAAAAACATCCAACTCAGGCCGTGCAAGTTTCAGCCCGGTTGCAATCGGTAGCGCCCGGCCGTGAATGCCATGGAAACCATAGGCATTGACGTAGTGAGGGAAGCGGCTGGAACAGCCGATGCCCGATACAAAAGCCATTTTCTCAGGCTGAAGCTGTTCCTTGGCCAGTAAGCGCTTGACCGCGTTTAATGCGCCAAAGTCACCACATCCAGCGCACCATTTGCCAGGACGGGTCTGGTAATCATCCGCTTCAAGACATACGGCGTTGTCCGGTTCAAGGTCCAACAGAGAAATTGCAAGACTGCTCATTTGGAAGCTCCTGTCTCAAAATTCTTAACAATGGAGTTGTAGATATCTTTCGGTCTGAGTGGCTGTCCCGGACAACTCGTCCAGCAATCAATGTCAATGAGCGTATGCGCGCGAAGCAGCCAGGCAAGCTGGCCGTAGCGACGCGTCTCTTCGGTAATGTATGGATCACCAACGGTGTCGGAGTAATTAATCTCTACCGTCATCACCTTTTTGAATCGGCTGAAGATCTCTTTCAGGCCAGGTTCAAGAGGAGAGAGGAAAGCCAATTGACAGGAAGAGATGCTCTTCCCTTCCGCGCGGGCACGCTCCACGGCTTCTTCAATAGCGCCCTGGGTTGAGCCCCAGCCAACCACCAGGAGATCACCATCCTCATCACCATAGACCGGGGGGGGCATAAGCGTAGTCTGGAACACAGCTAATTTGCGACTGCGCATCTTACACGCGCGTTCATTGCTCTCGGGTTCATAAGAAATTCTACTGTTTTCATCATGCGCCAAGCCCGTCACAGTGTGCTGACCACCAGGCGTACCGGGAATGATCCGCCGGGACATGCCTGTTTCGGGATCCCAGTCATAAGGGCGCAAGCCTTCAGGCACTGCTGAAGAATCAATGGGGTCTCCCTGCCAGCGTGAATCAAATTCGGGATATGTGAACTGCTGCACACCCGTTGCCAGATTGGCATCAGTCAGGATAATCACTACGCAGCGGAAAGTCTCGGCGATCCGGCGTGCCGTAACCATGGAATGAAAACATTCTTCGATCGTTCGTGGTGCAATGACAACACGCGGAGCATCACCGGGCTGGCCATAAAGTGATGATAACAAATCGGACTGTTCCACCTTGGTCGGCAAACCCGTCGAAGGACCACCACGCTGGACATCCAATACAACCAACGGAATCTCGACCATAATGGCCAATGCCAGGAACTCGGTCTTGAGCGCCATACCCGGCCCGGAAGTCACGGTCAGTGCCACCTTGCCGCCATAAGAAGCACCCAGTGCAACGCCTGCGGCAGCAATCTCATCTTCTGCCTGATGCACCATTCCACCATAAGTCTCAAATATGTCAGAAAGCTCGTGCGAAACTGACGTTGCCGGCGTGATAGGATACATGGCGCAAATTTCCATACCCGCTGCGACGGCGCCAAGCGCACACGCCTGGTTACCGTTCATTACAACACGTGATTCTTCGGCAGGTATGGAATCAATTTGAAACTGGAAATCCAGGTTATCACGTGCCCAGGCCATTCCATTTTTCACCAACTCCACGTTAACTTCCGTTACCTTGGCCGATTTGTGCCGGAAGATATGTGCAATCTGCTTCTCAATAATGGAAAGGTCGCGCTGGTAAATTTCAGCCAGAAGGCCCAGCGCAAACATATTTTTTCCGTGCTGGGCATTGTCCACAACTTTAAGTGTCTCTTCCTCTATCGGCACGTTGATAAAACGATAGTTTTTCGAAGACATTTCTTCCATCGCTTTTGCATATCCATCACGGACCGCTTCGTCTTCATGGTTTTCCCACATGCTTTCTTGAAGAATGATGCAATTGTCATCAAAAGAATCAAGCCGATGGCGTGAAAGCAACACCTGATCATTAAAGGCGACAGCCAGCTTCGACTGGTCTCCCCAGTTGGTCACCTTATCTGTGCCAAAACGGACGATGTTTCCTGAAGTACTGGTCACAGTGTGGTGTGGGGGTTCGATTTCGGCAGGAATAATCTCCACCGTCCAAACGCCATTACCCATTTTGGCGCATGTTTGGCCAAAGATCTGGGCGCACTTCTGTGCACCCTCGCCAGAATTGGTAATAATTTCAACGGTATGCTCAGGAACCGCTGTAATTGTTGTTTTGTTATTAGCCATACTGCTCACTTCTACAAACTCCAAAAAACCAGAGGAATCAAATTAATTTTCTTTCCCGCCGCCTGGAAGGCGAGAGCGTCGTGTTCGCGATCGAAGTGCTCTTGAATTTCTTTCAAGGACATGATGATTTCCATCCGGAAATTCAACCCCACGCATAATGGTGCATAGTAGGGCATCAATAGCCCCGGCCACTTGATTTTGATCAATTCAAACAGGAGGTTTCCTATAATGGGCGTAATTCAAAATGCTTTAATTCAGAGCATCAACAATTTGATTTATAGTAAAGGGGTCTTAATGGATCAAATTTCAAATACAGTAAACTCGACCAGGTAAGAGCATGAATAGGGAAATCAACAGAATTCTCGTCGCCAACCGCGGTGAAATTGCCACACGCGTCTTGCGCGCGGCGGCGGAACTCGGTATTCGCACCATCAGCATTTTTACCCATGAGGACCGTTTCTCCTCCCACCGCTACAAGTCTGACGAAGCGTACCAGGTAGGTGAAGATGACGATCCGCTGAAGCCTTATCTCGATATCGAGGCCATCATCGAGGTGGCGCGGCTTAACGATGTGGACGCAATCCATCCGGGTTATGGTTTTCTGTCAGAAAACGTAGCGTTCGCCAACCGCTGCCAGGATGAAGGCATTATTTTCATTGGCCCTTCCCCCGAAGCCATGGCGCAGTTGGGCGACAAGGTCAGGGCCAGGGAAAATGCCGTCGCGGCTGGTTTGCCAGTGATTGAAGCCAGCCGCCTGCAACTGGATACTCTGGAGACTGCCCTGGCCGAGGCCGGTCGTATTGGTTACCCGCTGATGCTCAAAGCTGCATCCGGTGGGGGCGGGCGGGGAATGCGCGTCGTCCGCAGTGATGAAGATCTTTCCACCGCTTTCCTTGAGGCCCGAAGCGAGGCATTCAAGGCTTTCGGTGACGATACGGTTTTTCTCGAGAAATTCATCGAGGCTCCCAAGCACATCGAAGTGCAAGTGCTGGGCGATGAGGAGGGCAACCTGGTACACCTCTTTGAACGCGACTGTTCGGTGCAGAGGCGATTCCAGAAAGTGGTGGAAATTGCACCCAGCTGTGGATTGAAGGAAAAAACCCGCCAGGCCCTGTATGAGTATGCGCTGGCAGTCACCCGCCAGGTCGGGTATTACAATGCCGGTACGGTTGAATTCCTCATCGATAACGAAGAAAACATCTATTTCATCGAGGTCAATCCGCGCATCCAGGTAGAGCATACGATTACTGAGCAGGTGACCGGTATTGACATCGTGCGCAGCCAAATCGAGATCGCCAGGGGTTATCGACTTGGCGATCCTGAAATTTCCATCAAGTCACAGGAGTCTGTCCGCTGCACCGGTTACGCAGTGCAGTGCCGCATCACCACTGAAGATCCGGAAAATGGATTCCAGCCCGACTACGGCACCTTGATCGCTTATCGCAGTGCAGCTGGATTTGGCATAAGGCTGGATGTCGGCGCAGCCTATACCGGTGCTCGTGTCTCGCCTTTTTTCGACTCTCTGCTGGTGAAAGTCACCGCCCAGGGGCGCACGCTGAAAGGCGCGGTGCAGCGCAGCCAACGGGCCTTGCGCGAGTTCCGCATCCGTGGCGTGAAAACCAATATCGGTTTCCTGGAAAATGTGCTGGAACACCCGACCTTCAATACCGGCAAAGCGACGGTCAGTTTCATCGGCCGTCACCCGGAATTGTTCCAGATTTCCCAGTCGTTCGATCGTGCAACCAAGACTCTGAAATACATTGCCAAGCTGACGGTGAACGGTAATCCGGATGTCGGGCACATCGAGCCTGGCCGTGCGTTCCGCAAGGCCATTATCCCGCCGGTTAACCGCTTGGCGGAACACCCAAAAGGCTCAAAACAGCTGCTGGATGATATGGGTCCCGCAGCTTTTTGCGCCTGGGTTAAAGATCAGAAGCATATCCTGTATACCGATACGACATTCCGTGACGCTCATCAGTCCCTGCTGGCAACCCGTGTACGCACGCTGGACTTGCTAGCGGTGGCCGAAGGTTTCGCCAAGGCGCACCCGCAACTGTTCTCACTGGAAATGTGGGGTGGGGCGACTTTCGACGTTGCAATGCGCTTTTTGCGGGAATGCCCGTGGAACAGACTGAAGCAATTACGCGAAGCCATACCCAATATCCTGTTTCAAATGCTGTTCCGCGGTTCCAATGCGGTGGGTTACAAAGCTTACCCGGACAACCTGATCGAAAAATTCATCGAGGAGAGTTGGAATAACGGCATTGACGTGTTTCGTATTTTCGATTCGCTGAACTGGATCGAGGGGATGAAGCGCTCTATCCAGGTGGTACGCGAACGCACGGGAGGCATTGCCGAGGCCACTATCTGCTACACCGGCGACGTGCTGAACAAGGAACCCGGTTACCGCTACAATCTGCAATATTACCTGGACATGGCGCGGCGGCTGGAAGATGCGGGCGCTCACATGCTGGCCCTCAAAGACATGGCCGGCTTGCTCAAGCCTTATGCTGCCGAGGTGCTGATCCCGGCCCTGAAATCCGCGGTGGACATCCCCATCCACCTGCACACCCATGACACCTCATCCATGCAGGCTGCGACCCTGCTCAAGGCAATCGAGAACGATGTGGATATCGTGGACGTATGCATGAGTTCCATGTCGGGACTGACCTCGCAGGTGAATATGAACTCCCTGCTTGCCGTGCTGCAGGGTCATGAGCGTGAACAGCCCTTCGACCTGGATTCCCTGAATGATTACGCCAACTACTGGGAGGCGGTGCGTGAGTACTATTATCCGTTCGAATCAGGACTGAAGTCCGGAACCGCAGAAGTTTATGATCACGAAATTCCCGGGGGGCAGTATTCCAACCTGCGCCCGCAGGCTATAGCGCTGGGCCTGGAACACAGATTCGAGCAGATCAAGAAAAACTACGTCGTAGTAAACAGGATGTTCGGTGACATCGTGAAAGTCACGCCTTCCTCCAAGGTCGTGGGCGACATGGCCCTGTTCATGACCGCGAACGGCCTGGATGAGAATGACGTGATGGCGCAGGGGGAGACGCTGGCCTTTCCAGATTCCGTAATAGACTTGTTCAGCGGCAAACTCGGCCAGACCGAAGGTGGTTTTCCGCCTGAACTGAGCACGATGGTTTTGAAAGGCAAACAAGCCTTGACCGGTCCGCCGGGCGCCAGCCTGCCGGCGGTGAATTTCGATGCAGAATTCGCTACGTTCCAACAGGAATTTGATCATCGGCAAACCGTTCTTGATTTCCTGAGTTACAAGATGTACCCGGACGTTTTTCGTGATTTCTACGAGCACCGCCAGAAATTCGGGGATATCGACTATTTGCCGACCCCGGCTTTTTTCTACGGACTGGGGCAGGGTGATGAAATCCTGGTCAAACTGCAGCGCGGCAAGACCATCTCGATCCGTTTTATTTACCGCTCAAAAACCGATGAAAACGGCCGCTGTAAGGTCACCTTTGAGCTCAACGGCCAGACGCGTAGTGTACAGATCCGGGATGAATCGGTCGCACCAACAGCGGCGGTCCATAGAAAAGCCGTGGAGGACAATGAGATTGGCTCACCCCTGATGGGCAAATTGGCCTCTGTGCTGGTAAAGCCGGGTGATGCAGTGAAAAAGGACACACCGCTGTTCATCATCGAGGCGATGAAAATGGAGAGCACGATTACCGCACCCGTGGACGGTGAGGTGAAGGCAATGCATCTGGAGGCCGGTAATCTGGTGGAGCAGGGCGACCTGGTGGTCGAGTTTGAGTGATTATGCGGGTTAGCCGCAGACAACTGTTTCGCTGGATGGGCTGGTTTGCCATGGCGAACGCCGTGGTTCTCGGGCTGGTTGGCTTGCGTTACTTCAGTGGCTACGTAGCAGGCGCTTCGGCGCTGGCCTGGGTTTACCTGGTTACGGTCTATTTTGCCCACCATGTCATGTTGGCGATTATTCCCCTGTTCATCCTGGTGACTCCGCTGGTCCTGCTGTGGCCGGATCGAAAATGGGTCACCGCGACAGCGGTTCTGGTTTTTGCCCTCTTGATTACGGTGATCATGCTGGACAGCTTGCTGTGGTCACAAAGCCGTTTTCACCTCAATGGACTGACGATGCAGATTCTCGGCTGGCAGAGCTGGTTCTTTGTCGCGGTGATTTTTCTGATCAGCCTGGTTTTTGAGTTCCTCTTGGCCTCCCGTTGTTGGCTTTGGGTGGAATCGAAGTCAAAAAGGACAGGCAGGCTGCTGGCCTGGATTGCCGTGTTCAGTATCGTTGTTTCCCAGGGCATTCACGCCTGGGCGGATGCCGCTTATTACGTGCCGGTGACCAGCGTAGGTCAGCAATTGCCGGTCTACAAAGGGTTCACCGCCAAGAAAAAGCTGAGCAGGTGGGGTTGGGTCGACCCACAAAATAGCCGCGAGCGTGAAGTGGCGCGCCGTTTGTCGCAAGATCTCAGTTCAGCTGCTGACCGGGTGTTGAATTACCCACTGGGCCCCCTTCAGTGCCGGAAGGGTAGCGGCATGAACATCCTGCTCATCATGGCGGACGCCATGCGCAGTGACCGGTTCAGTGAAGAGGATTCCCCGCGTCTCCATGCTTATGCGGCGGAAAGTGGGCAGGTATTCGCCCGGCACTTCAGCGGCGGCAATTCATCCCGCATGGGTGTGTTCAGCCTGTTTTACGGTTTGCCGCCCGGTTACTGGAGCAGTTTTGAATCCCTTCAACGATCTTCCGTACTGATTGACGAATTACAACGCAGGGGCTACCGGTTGGGACTATTTACCTCTTCGACCATGTACCGCCCCGTGGCCCTGGACCGCACCGCTTTTGCCAACGTTCCCGATTTGCGGCTGCAAACGGAACCGGCGGATGATCCCGCCTGGAAACGGGATCAGGCCATTACGGCTGAGTGGTTCGACTGGCTGGACCATTGGCTGGATAGGTCTCATTCGGGGCGCAATCCGGAGAGGGCGTTTTTCGGTTTTCTGTTTTACGATTCCACCAATGCCATCAATTCTCCCGGGGATTACCCGGTTCAATTCACCGCCGATGGAGACAGGCCGCTGGCACAGAAATTCGCGGACTATCGTACTTCGGTACATTTTGTCGACAGCCTGATCGGGTCGGTGCTGGATGACCTCGCGCGGCGCGGCCTGCAGGATGACACCGTGGTCATCATAACTTCCGACCATGGAGAGGAATTCGATGAAAGCGGGGCTGGACTCAAGGATCATGGTTCGGGGTATACCCCTTACCAGTTGCAGGTGCCGATGATCATTTCGGTCCCGGGCAGGGCGCCGTCCGTCTACAGGCATCGAAGCTCCCACTATGACCTGGTTCCCACTCTGATGCAGGATGTGCTGGGTTGCAGCAATCCGCCGTCGGATTATTCCAGCGGAGGAAATTTGTTCAGCGGAAAGGATTGGGACTGGTTGTTGGCCGGAAGTTACTATAATTACGCGGTGCTCGAGCCTGATCAGATCACCGTGACCTATCCCAATGGCAGTTTCGAGGTCAGGGACTGGAATTACAACATCTCCCCGGATCCGCAGGTCCGGGGGGATGTGCTGGAATCGGTCATCAAAGAAAATTCGAGGTTTTACCGTTAATGAATCGGAGTCTCCTGCTCCTGTGTTCGGTCCTGGCCTGGAGCCCGGCGATTTTTGCCGGCAGCAGGATCGTGACTGAAACTCTCGATCTTGAGTTCGGTTCGGACGGGACACTCGAGTCCGCGACTGCCTGTTTTCCCTCCCGTAGCAGCCCGGCAGCCAGTTGCGGCTCTTTCGGAAGCCGGGGTGTGATTGGTCCCGAAGTGATTCATGAAGTGGGGCATGGTAATTGGACGCAGGTTTCCAATCACAGCGATACGCATTTTGAATTACGTTTTGAACATGATTCCGAGGCTTCGCTGAGCTGGAAAATCCCACTTGATGGATACATGCTCGAACTCCGGACGGAAGCTGCAGGTCCACTCCAAATTCGTTCTGGGGCCGCGTTCAGGCCGCGAGAGGCAGCGGGTTTTGGTGCCTGGCTGGAACAGACCAGGTACCTGGGTGTATCGGACGGCGGGGTTACCCAACTGGGCCTGGATGAAGAAGATTCCGTAAATCTTGCGGCGGAGCAATGGATTGGTTACCGCAATCGTTTCTGGGTGCTTCTGGCCAATAACGGGCAGGCTTTGGAAGCGCAGATCAAGACCGGCGAAGACACGCTGGATGTGGAAATGAGTCTCGCAGCGGCAAATGAAGCTGTGGACGACGGGGCAGCAGATGTATCTTCAGCTGATACATGGTCCGTGTACCTTGGCCCAGTGGAGCCCGGGATGCTCCGATCTGCGAATCCGGAGCTAAGCACTATTCTGTATGCCGGCCTCTGGTTCTGGCTTAAGTGGATCTGTTTTGCGCTTTATTACCTCTTTTCCTGGATTGCCGCGGTAATACCTTCCTGGGGTCTGGCCGTCATGGCCCTGTCGCTCACGGTAAACATCCTGATGCGGCCACTGAGCCGTATTGCAGACCGTTTTCAACAGCAGGTGCATGCGACCGAGGCGCGGCTGGCGCCTGAACTGCAACGGATCAAAAAGGAATTCAAGGGAGAAAAACAAGCGGCAAAAATCCTTGCCCTGTATAAAACCGAGCGGGTTCACCCGCTTTACAGCCTCAAGAGCATGATAGGGGTAGCTGTCGTGATCCCGGTCTTTATCGGCGCGTTTGACATGCTGGCCGAGAACATCCACCTGCTGAATGCTTCCTTCCTGTGGATTGCCGATCTCTCGCGGCCTGACGCCCTGATGAGCCTGCCGTTCAGTTTGCCGTTTTTTGGCCGAGATCTGAACCTGCTGCCTTTCCTCATGACCGGCCTCTCGACGGTGGCCTCCGTGCTGCACAATCCGCCGGCGCTCAACGCAGAGTTGCGCAAAAAGCAGGTACGTCACATGATGTTGCTGGCCGTTGGTTTTTTCGCCCTGTTTTATACTTTCCCGGCCGGCATGGTTTTGTACTGGACCACCAGTAACCTGATTTCTGTCATCAAGAGCATCTGGGGCCGGCGTAATAATAGGATCCCGGAAAAGCTTACAACTTCAAAGATTAAGGACTCTCAGCCATGAAAAATATTCACGTATCGGTATCACCCGGCGAAGTGCTGGACAAAATCACAATTCTCGAAATCAAGTCCGAGCGTATGAGTGATCCTGAAAAAGTTGCCAATGTGAAAGTTGAGTTGGCCCTTCTGCAGAAAACATGGGCGGATTCTGTTGTCGAGGACGGCGTCATTAACGATTTGCACGCGCAGTTGAAGGAAATCAATGAAGCCCTGTGGGAAATCGAGGACGACATCCGTGACAAGGAACGGGCCGGGGAATTCGATGATCGTTTCGTTGAGTTGGCTCGCAGTGTTTACTTTACCAATGACCGCCGCTCAAAAATCAAGAAAGACCTCAACCTGCACCTGGGTTCTGAAATCATCGAAGAAAAGTCCTACCAGGATTATTCATCGATGTAAGAGGTCGTTTGCGGCCGAACGATCTTGTTCGGATTTACAGAACCAGGCGGCCCCAAGGGGCCTCTTACATAAAAATCCTTGCTTCTGTTAATCAGATTCACCTACAATCCTAGCTTACTCATTCAGACCGGCTGAGGGACTAGCCCTTAGACGCCGGGGCAACCTTCGAAGTTAACCACTTTGAAAAGGTGCCAATTCTTGCGAAGATCTTTAATGGTTTTCGGGAAATGAGTGATCAGGCAGCAGTTCTGATGGGCCTGATCATACTCAGCCTGCTTTGCGGGAATTCCGGATGAGATTTTTAACAACCGGAATACCGAAGGAGCACAAGGCATGAGCGCAACCCATCGAAAGTACGGCAAGCATCATCGGGAAACCATTGCCGCTAACTACGGCATCAACAGTGACAGCAACCACGGCTCGGTCATCCCGCCGCTTTACCTGTCGTCCACGTTCGCATTTCCGGGCTTTGATCAAAAGGGTGAGTACGACTACACGCGCTCCGGGAACCCCACCCGAGACCAGTTGGCCGAGGCGCTGTCGGCCCTGGAGGGCGGAAAAGGTGCAGTGATCACTTCTTCCGGCATGGCAGCGGTGCACCTGGTCACGCAGTTGCTGGAGGCCGGTGATGTGTTGATCGCACCCCACGATTGTTATGGCGGTTGCCATCGGCTGTTTAGCGCAGCGGCGAAAAAATGCCAATTTGAGCTGCAGTGGGTACCCTTGTGGGAAACTGAAAACGCGGTCGCCGAGATCAGTCGCATACGCCCGAAAATCGTGTGGATCGAGACACCCAGTAATCCCCTGTTGCGCATCACCGATATCGAGGCCATCGCCGCGGCAGCACACGTGGCGGGAGCGCTGGTGGTTGTGGACAATACGTTCCTCTCACCGGCGGGTCAGAGCCCGATAGCCCTGGGCGCCGATATCGTGCTGCATTCCACGACCAAGTACATCAATGGACATTCAGACGTGGTCGGCGGAGCCGTGATAGCGGCCGATGAACAATTGTTGGAGGAACTGGCCTGGTGGGCCAACTGCCTGGGCCTGACAGGCTCGCCGTTCGACAGTTTTCAGACATTGCGCGGCCTGAGAACACTGGGCGTGCGCTATCAACGCCACCAGGAAGTTGCCAGCGCAATTGCCGTAGCGCTGGATGTGAACGAACTGGTCGGCAAGGTGTATTATCCCGGCCTGGCCAGCCACCCCGGCCACGAAATCGCTGCTCGCCAGCAGGCTGGATTCGGCGCGATGATCAGCTTTGAGCTGGATGCTGCTGAGGAGGAAATCCCGGTATTTCTGCAAGAATTACAGTTATTTACTCTTGCAGAATCGCTGGGCGGCGTCGAGAGCCTGGTGGCGCATCCCGCTTCCATGACCCATGCGGCCATGTCCGTGGAAGACCAGCAAGCGGCCGGAATCAGCCGCAGCCTTTTAAGGCTTTCGGTAGGCATCGAGCACGTTGACGACCTGCTGTCTGATCTTGGCAACGGCTTCGAAGCTGTACGGCGGTATCGGAAAAAACAAACCGTCCGCAATGTAGCCTGATGCAAGAGGTCCCCTGGGAGCAAATTTTCAGTGTTCGAGTTTCGCCCCCAAGGGGCTCCTACAGTACGAAAGTCTTAAGTTTTTCTATTACGTCGCTTACCTCGATCAGGTCCATGACACCGGATTCTTCGATGCGTGTTCCCCAGCGCAGGGCTTCCGGCGTACTTTTTCGAAATTTCATGGCGGCTTCTGCAAACCGGTCAACACATAAATCAAGACTGTTGTAAGGACCTGACCGCCTGGACCAGGTGGCCGCGTAAAGACCGATGACCGGCGTGCCCAGCGCCGAGGCGATATGTGCCGGCCCGGAGTCCGGCGAAATCACCAGCGCTGCTTTCTTCAGTAAAGCCTTGGATTGTTCCAGCGTGTCCTTCCCCACCAGGTTCAGGCAGGGGCTGCGCAGGGTGCGCTCTATGGCTGCGCTCGTTTCAATTTCCAACATGCCGGGCCCACCTGAAAGGACGATGCTCATCCCCAATTGACTGGATGCGTAATCCGCTACCGCAGCATATCGATCAGCTTGCCAGTTACGCTGGGGGTGGCTGGAGCAGGGGCTGATCAGCAGAATGTTTTGTTGGTCACAAAGTTGTTCCTCCGCCCACTGCATGGCCTCTGGTTCTATTGGCAGGTCCCAACGCGGCGCCTCAACCTTGATTCCCAGCGTCCTCGGGAATTCCAGGAAACCCTGGACCTGGTGCTGGAAGGGGACTTGCGCTACCTGCTGCCGGACGAAAAAGTGGTGAAAGTCCCTGGAGCGTGCCCGGTCCCAGCCGAGGCGAACCGGGGCGTGGATCAACTTGCTGAGCAGGTTGGCCCGGGCGGCTACCTGCATTTGCAGCAATACATTGAAGCTGCGGTCGCGGAGCTTCCTGCGCAGTTCACGAACGGCGTTCCAGCCCCCACGCTTGTCGAATTCGATGAATTCGACATTATCGAGGCCGTGCAGCAAACGATGTTCCATTTTCCCTATGATCCAGGTGATCCTGGTTCCCGGCCAGTGATCCTGGATAGACCTGACGACGGGTACAACGTGCGTGGCATCTCCGAGTGCGGACAACCGCAGGATGCAAATGTTTTCAGGTTGATGGGTTGATGACAACAAAGTATTCCGAATTGACGCAGACGGTATGCAAAAGCACAATACGCGCGAATGAAAAATAGTATCCACAAACAGGATTCCCGCATCATTGTATATGATGCCGGCCTCATTCAGCAGCCTGGTGCAGAACTGTTTGCCGCAGATGCCTGGGAGCGTAGCGGCGGCGTAGTGGGTCAGGCTCCCGGCCGTGGCAGTGCGCTGTTCCTGGAAACCGCTTTCGGGCCGGCCGTTCTGCGCCACTACCTAAGGGGTGGCTGGGCGGCACGCTTTAGCCGTGACCGCTACCTGTTTACCGGGCTTGAACGTTCGCGCCCCATCGCGGAATTCCATATGCTGGCCAGGCTCCATCAGCAGGGTTTGCCGGTTCCACGGCCCCTGGCAGCCCAGTGTGCAAGGGAAGGCTTGTTTTACTCCGGAGACCTGATAACCCGGCGTCTGCTGGATGTTCTTCCGCTGGCTGATTTGCCGGACATTCAGCAAAGCGATCCTGCGATGTGGATTGCAACGGGTGCCTGTATCCGCAACTTCCATGATCATGGGCTGGTTCACGCGGACCTGAATGCACGCAACATACTAATCGGCGGCGACGGCAGTGTGTATTTGATTGATTTTGACCGGGCGCAGATTCGGGCCGGGGCTCAAAGCCTGTTTGAAGCCAACCTCAGGCGCCTGAATCGTTCCATGCAAAAATTCCTGGAGTACAGGGCCCTGGAACAGGGCTGGCAGTTTTTAATGAATGGATACAATTCAGGCCCAGGTGAACAAGCTGTCCCGGATCCGGGTGGAAGCGGTAACCATCATCCGGGGGTGAGAAAATGATACTTCGAACTCTGGAATCGAAGCGGATGACACTGGTGGCAGCCACGGTGCCGCTGATTGAGGCCGATCTGGAGGGGCACGCTCAGTTGGCTGCATCAATTGGCGCCCAGGTTCCGGACAACTGGCCCCCGGATTTGTACGAGCGCTCCACTATTAAATTCGCACTTCAACAATTGCAGAATCCGGCGGAGCATGGCTGGTCATTCTGGTACCTGTTGACCAGGCTGCCCCAGGAAGCAGAAGTTATTGGCATTTGCGGATTTAAAGGGAGGCCTGACGAGGCTGGATCCGTTGAAATTGCGTATTCTGTTCTCAGCCGGTTTCGCAACCAGGCTTATGCCTCGGAAGCGGTGTTCAGGCTGGTACAGTGGGCGTTCAGCCATCAGAATGTCAAGCAAGTCACCGCCGAAACGTTGCCGCACTTACTCCAGTCCATTAAAGTCCTGGAGAAAAATGGTTTTATCCATACTGGTCCCGGATCAGAATACGGAGTCGTTCGATATGCAGTTCAAAGACCTGACAGGCACTGACAAACCCAGGCACCGTTTTCAGGTGTTTACGGGGCGTGTTTTCATGGCTGCCTTCCTGTTATCCACCTTGGGGTTGTCCGGATTCGCGGCCCCGCTTGAGGCCGACATTACACTCACCCAACTGGCTAACGAAGGGGTGATCATCTCGGACGGTGAAACCCGCATCCTCATCGACGGAATGGTGGTTGAACCTTATTCAGTGTACGGCGGACTCCCGCCTGAAGTGACCCCGCTGTTCGAACAGGTTTCCGGTCCCTTTGCCGGCATTGACCTGGTGCTGGCCAGCCATCGCCATCATGACCACAACCAGCCCCTGTTTGCCTGCCAGTTCCTGCAAAGCAGTTCTGCCACCCAGTTCGTTTCTTCGCCCCAGGTGATAGGCCTGATGAGGGAGAAATGCCGGACATTCATGACCACCAGTCCCAGGGTCGATGAAATCAACCCACAGTACGGGGAACCTCATGTCATCCAGATGGAGGGGGCCAGGGTGACAATTTTCCCGCTCAGTCACGGTACCCGGAAATATGCCCAAATCCAGAACTACGGACACCTGATCGAAATGGGCGGCGTGACCTTGCTGCACATCGGCGATGCAGCCATGGATCCGCAGGATTTTGCCCGTGCCGGCCTGGATAATGTAGAAATTGAAGTGGCTTTGATCCCATTCTGGTATTTTCAGCCGGGTCCCGGCAGCGAGGTAATGACAAAATTTTTAGACGCTCCGAGCAAGATTGCTGTGCATATCCCGCCGGGTGAAATGGATGAGGTCAAAGGCTACATGAGCGAGCAATTCCCGCAAGTGATCATCCTGCAAAATACCCTGGATCAGGCCCGGTTCAGTGCGACACACCAACCGTTGCCTTGACTGGTTTTGTCGGACTGCCAGTGCACAAGTGATCCAGGCGCAGGTCCGAGGTATCCCTTAGCTGGAGATCCGAGTATCGGGTCTTCAGGCGCTCTTCATCCCGGATGATATACCGTTCCGGCGCCTTGTAATAATCCGGGCAGAAGGTCAGGAAGCGCTCTTTCATATGAGGATAAAGCACTGCATCATAGTGATTGACATTCAGGGCTTCGTCCCAGTATTCATTCACATAATCCGCCCAGGTGAACGGACGCTGTATCATCCATTCATTATCCTGCCAGGTCAGGATGGCTTTTTTACCGGGGATGATATCGTCCTCAAAAAGGCTTCGGTAGAAACGGAAGCCCTCATAGTTGGCCACCAGGTCAGCATTGGAGTAAACACCCGTGGTCATTTGTCCGAACAGGGCGCGTTCAGTATAGGCTGAATGCTCGGCAGCCTGTGACTCCAGCTCCGACTTGCGGTAGCGGTTGTAAAACTTTCTTCCCTGGGAAAAAAAATGCCCCATTTTGTCTGAGCCGATCAGTTGTCCGTTGACCATGATGGTTGGACCGACGCCAAACATTCCTGCTACCCGGGTTGCCCAGAAAGGGTGTCCCTGGTAAATGGACTCACGGCGCGAGGTTTGCAGGTGTTCGACCTCCGGAGATTTCATCGCCCAGCGCTCGATTTTGTCCACCCAGTGATGTCCACCGAGGTCATGATAGATGGCCGTAATGAATTTCCAGTCGTTGCGGGGGCCTTGCCACTCGGAAACTATGGTTTCGATGGTCTGGTTGACCTTTTCATCCAGCAGTGGCATGGCATCCTTGATCGGTTCCAGCCGGTTGCTGAACTGATCTGTTTCATAAGCGAGGCCGGGCTGCGCTCCTGTCACCAGGGCCAGGCCAAGCAGGATGAAAGTGATGTCAACCCGCATAGTACGCTTTACTCAAAATCTGTAGGTGAAGTTGAATAGTGTGTGCTTGCGGTCACCGAAACCATATTCAAAGGAAACCAAAGTCTTCGGGCTGAATACATGAGAGACCCCCACGGTATAATTCCAGTTATTGAGGGTGTCCAGTTCCACTTCGAACGGCACCGGAGGAATACCGGGAATGGGCAGCTGAATCGTCCCTTTGTGATCTTCTTGCGTGTCGAGATACATGCCGCCGACCCAGTATACCCACCGGTCCCTGATCAATCCGATTCGCGGTTGGGCGGTATATGACGAAACGCTGGAATCAAAATCTCCACTCAAACTGGCGCTGGTCCAGGTGTTGTTCAATGAAACGAACCACCAGTCGCCGCCGTAAATCAGGTTGAATCCACCCCCGTAAACCGTTCCATCGTAGGATATCGGCAGGGTCCCCAGGGGGAATGGCAGGCCGGTAATGGTTGCATTGCTGAAGTCAACCAGCGTATCGGCATCAATCCGCCCCACGATACCAAATACATTGAGAAAAGGCGTGAGCCAGACACTAAGTTGCAGGTCGAGATGCTGCAACTCGTTTGAGACTTTGATCTTGGATGGATCTTCTATACCAGCACCCGGCAGGGCGAACTTCAATTTCTTGAGCCCATAGTCCTGGTCCATGGTGTAGAAATCGACCCCGACCCCCCACGGTTCGAAAAACTCACGGTCTCCCAACAGGTGTTTCATGAATAAAGGGCCGGAGCTGGATTCCTGCGCACTCAGTGACAGGGAAGTCAGTAGCAAGAGCAATACAAAAATCTGGCGCATTTTTCTTCTCCTTTTCAAGAATCGGGCAATTATAACCCTTTCGGGAGGCCATTGGTTACATGACTTCCGGCAGGCGCATTTACTTGAGAAAGGTCTCAAAATGATATATAAATGATATCAAGAGGAGGAAGAAAATGATCAAGGAAATTACACGTACTGCCGCATCAGGCTACCTGGCGCTCGTCGTGCTGCCGCTATTGACGATCCTGTTCGGGTGGCTGTTCATACAATCCGCGACAGCGAACCACGTCATACCTGCGGTGCTCTACATGTTTGGCCTGGTGATTACTTTTATCTGCTACAAGGGATTTTTCATGGTCCACCCGAACCAGGCCAAGGTGTTGCAGTTATTCGGTACCTATGTGGGCAGCGTGCGTCAAACCGGCCTGCGCTGGGCCAACCCCTTTTATTCCAAGGAGGCCGTCTCTTTGCGTGTGCGTAATTTCGAAAGCGGGGTTATGAAAGTCAATGACAGTTCGGGAAACCCGGTCGATATCGCCGCGGTAGTGGTGTGGAGGGTTGTGGACTCGGCCGAGGCCATTTTCGAAGTGGATGACTACACGAGTTTTGTGCATATCCAGTCAGAGGCAGCGTTGAGAAATCTCGCTACCAGCTTTCCATACGAAGCGCATGGTGACGATGAGATTGCTTTGCGCAGTGATCCGCAAGCCATCGCCGAAAAACTCAGAGAAGAAGTCCAGGACCGCCTGGACAAGGCCGGTGTAGAAGTTATCGAGGCACGCATTACTCACCTGGCCTATGCGCAGGAAATTGCCAGTGCGATGCTCAAGCGGCAGCAGGCGCAGGCGATTGTCGCCGCGCGCAGGACAATTGTTGATGGTGCGGTGGGTATGGTCAAAATGGCCCTGACGGAACTGGAAAGACAGGATGTCGTGGAATTGGATGACGAGAGGAAAGCCCACATGGTCAGTAATCTGCTGGTGGTTCTGTGTGGTGAGGAAAACGCCCAGCCGGTACTGAATACCGGTTCCCTGTATAGCTGAGTGGGGGTTCTTGCTCCCGACAGTCCATGGTAAAGAAAAAAGCATTTCCGCTGAGAGTTAACACAGACATCTGGGAAGCGATGCGCTGCTGGTCCGATGATGAACTACGCAGTGTTAACGCACAAATCGAATATGTCTTGCGGGACGCCCTGCGCAAAGCAGGGCGTTTGCGCCGTTCAAAAGACTCGGAAAATCATTAGAGCGGGAAAGTCACTGACCCCCGACTATTTCCAGGAACAGCCCCGGTTCCGGCCGAACCCGGTAGTTATCGGTCTCATCGGCAAACAGTATGGTTCCGTCGGGGTCAGTGATGATCACGGTGGGCATGGCCGTGTCGTTGCCGTATCCCAGGGCCTGTAAGCCCATTGGTGTGCCGAAACGGTGCGCAATGCCCAGTTGTTTTGCTGCCGAATTTCCCGGATCACACAGGAATTGCATGGGCGCCTCGTGCTTTTGCGCCAGTTTTCGGCTGTGGTCTGGTGGTTGCGAACTAACCAGAATGACTTCCGTATCCAGTGCCTGCAACTCACGGTAGTGCACGGCCAGTTCGCTGATTTGGGCGGAACAAAGCGGGCACCAGTTGCCACGATAGAAAACGAGTACGTGATGCTTGCCCCTGAATGTGGCCGAAGGCACGGCATCACCCTGCAGGGATTCAAGCGTGAATTCGGGAAGCTGGCTTCCCCGAACCAGACTCTTGCTGTTGCGCCGGGAAAATCGGGAATACCACTGGAGATAGGAAAACCAGACCAGCAGGCACAATCCCGCCCACAGGTGAACCATTCCACTGCCCGTACCATAGCGCCAGTTGGCGGCCATGGTCATGGCCACGCCCAGCCCGCAAAAAACGCTCACTGCCACCGGGTGGCGGGATGTGCGTGCTTCACCTGACAGGTATAACCAGGCAAGGAAGGCAAGGGGTGAGCCAGCGGCCAATACCAGACCCAGCCAGGAGAATAAGGGCTCCATGCCGCGGACCAGTTGTAATAGCGCATAAAAGAAAGCAATTGCGATATAGCCGCTGAAGGCGGATATGAAAATGGATCGAAGAATATTCATTTTTCGGGTTTACTACCAGAATCAGCCGAATTTTTTCCCTCAGGCCGGTTCATCGACTTTTGCCAGAAATCAGTTGCTTTTAACTGGGCCAGGCCGAGCAGGGAATCTTCAGGGTACTTGCCGTCGCTTCCGGGTTGACCTGCTTCTTTCCCGGTCAGTACTTCCAGTGCCTCGTTGACGTTTTCCACGGCGTGGATCTGGAAGTGGCCTTCAGCACAGGCTTCCACGATTTCCGGGCGCAGCATCAGGTCCCCGGCGTTTGACGAGGGAATAATGATCCCCTGCTCATCGTTTAGCCCCATGGATTTGCAGGCATCGAAAAACCCTTCGATTTTTTCATTGACCCCGCCGATAGCCTGGATGTGGCCATGCTGGTCAATGGCGCCGGTCATGGCCAGCCCCTGCCGGATGGGCACATCCGTGAGCGCACTGATCAGGCAGCAAATTTCCGCGCCTGAGGCAGAGTCGCCATCGATGCCACCGTAACTTTGCTCAAAGGCGATGGATGCACTGAATGCCAGGGGGTGGTCTGAGTGCAGGAGGTGGCGCAGTAATCCCCCCAGAATGTGAAATCCCTTGGTGTGGATAGCTCCGGACAGGGCAGCCGCCCCCTCGATATTGATCACTCCGGCCTGGCCGGCACCAATCGTGGCGGTAATTCGCGCTGGGAAACCATAACTTAGTTGTCCGGCATTGATAACGGCCAGTCCATTGATTTGGCCGACTACGCAACCACCGGTCTGGACCATGATGGTACCGTCATGGATGAGTTCCTGGAACCGTGTCGAAGGCAAGCTGGCGCGGTATTTGTTGCGAACGATTGTATTTTCCACGTGCTCCCGGCCAACCAGGGCAACTCCCGCTTTGGTTGCCAGGAACGACGCTTCACGAACAATGTCGGCAATGCGCCCAAAGCGGGCGGTGATTTTTCCCTTGCGCGAGGCAATTCGTGCGCCGTGTTCCGCCAGTGCAGCCACTCCGGAGGCGTCAAAATGAACCAGGTCTTCGTCCCGGCAAATACGGGCTACCACTGAGGCATACTGGTTGATACCGAGTTCAGAACGTTCGATTTCAGAGTTGAAGTCCGCCAGAACCTTGAACAGGTTTGTGAAGTCCTGGTCGACCTGGTCCAGCTGGTAAAACAATCGACTGCTGCCGATCAGGATAATACGCACTGATATATCGATGGCCTGGGGTTTGAGCGACTGGTTGATCAGGGGCCAGCCCAGATCCGAGGGAACGATCTCCACGCTGCCGGTGCGCAAGGCCCGCATCAGCAAGCGCCAGGAACCCGGCTCGCTCAAGACATCGTATGCATCAAGTATCAGGTAGCCGCCATCCGCGTGTACCAGCGCACCAGCCCTTATGCCCCGGTAGTTGGTTACCATCTGACCGTTCCCGATGAGCTCCGCCTCGACGGAGCCGAGCAAGTTCGGCACGGTCGGCGTATTCTCGGTCACGACGGGGCTGGAATCAGGGTCGTACGAACAGATTACATTGACGCCGTACACCATTTGGGGCGGTGGCTGGCCTTGCAGTGATTGAGGATCAATCCTGTTTTCGATGACGTCATCGATAACTTCTGTGATGAACGCTTTTACTTCAGACTGAGGCATTTCAGCCAACAGTTCAGACGCCTGGTCCTGGAGAATGGTCCTGGCTTCATTTTCAATAAATTCCCGGACCTTTCTCATGCCTTGTTGCCAGGTCTTGTTTGCTTCGCGTGATACCTCCTGGAGGCGCGGCGCGAATTGCTCAATTTTCTGATTAAATTCCTCCAGATCATCTTCTGTTAATTTGCCGGCTTTGAGCAGTTGCGCCAGTTCCTCTGGTGGTACCGGCTGGTCATCCACGACCGGGAACATAGCGGTACTTGTAAGCTGGCCGGACTGGAGGCGCACCAAAGCAAGGTTATTGGATTTGAGCTCTTTTTCCAGGGGTTTTGTAACACTTGCGATCGCGTCCTGCGTGCTTTTTGAAATTGCGTCTCTGCTCGCTTTCACCGGCTTACTGTCCAGTGATTCGTGCAGGCGGCTTTCAATGAACTCTGCAAGCTCCTTTACCCGGCGGCGGAACAGTGGCCCCTGACCCGAGGGCAGGGTGATCAGGCGTGGCTGATCTGGTTGCAGGAAATTGTGTACGTAGCAGCGGTCGAGCCTGCGCCGGGCTTGAGGGTCCAGTTCCGCGAGCAGTGATCTGACCAGGCTGGTCCGGCCTGTCCCGCTGGTCCCTCTGACATAGATGTTCTGTCCCGGCGCGGTGCTTTCAACACCAAAACGAAGTGCTTCCATGGCAATAGGCTGGCCGATGATGCCTTCGGCGGGATCAATTTCTGAGGTCGACTCGAAGGCCAGCGTGCTTTCGTCTACCCGCCACCGCAGGGCTTCGACCGGCAAAAGGAAGGATTTACTCAATGGAATTGTCTCCAATCAGGTGCATAAAGCCTTATCATAGCGTTTTCTACCGTAATCTCGCCAAGCATCGGAAGGAAGCCATGAAAAAAAAACTGAGAATAACCTTGTTAATTACATTGATGAGCCTGTTTTCCCTGGGCCTTGAAGCGGGGCAGGAATGTTTTCCGGAGGATGTCCTGCCGGATAACCTGTTCCCTTCCGTACACATCGAGACCAGCATGGGCGATATTGTGGTTGAACTGAATCGTCTTCGCGCGCCTGCCACGAGCAATAACTTTCTGCGCTATGTCCTCGAAAAGCAGTATGACGGAACGATTTTTCATCGTGTAATGGCTGATTTTGTCGTGCAAGGCGGTGGTTATTCAGAAGACCTGGAAGAGCGGGACCTTCATTCACCCGTGATCAATGAATCGGGCAATGGCCTCAAGAACATGCCCATGACAATCGCCATGGCGCGCTATGATGATCCGCATTCCGCAACCAGCCAGTTCTATTTCAACCTGTCGGCAAACAGTTCACTCGATCCGAATGCCGGGAACTGGGGTTACACGGTTTTTGGTGATGTTGTCTCGGGACAGGATGTCATATCTGCAATCGCCGGGGTGGAGACGGAGTACAACGAGAATCTGGATGCTACCGACGTGCCAGTGAAACCGGTATTTATCCTGTCGGCCACCGTATTGGAAGAACCTCACTGAGCGGTTTCGCCTCAGCTATGGGAACTATAGGCTGGGGTGAATTTTTTGCCCTGGCCAGCGCAGTCAGCTGGGCCATGGCGGTTGTGATGTTCCGGCAGCAGGGCAGGTTGCTGCCTGCCTTCGAACTCAATCTGTTCAAAAATGCACTTGGTTTCCTGCTGCTGATCCCGACGCTGATGCTGGTGGAGGGCTTGTCCCTGCCGGACTACAGCCTGCCTGATCTTGGAATTGCCTTGCTTTCCGGCTGTCTTGGAATCGCTGTCGCTGATACCTGGTACCTGCGCGCGCTTAACCTGATGGGGGCAAGCCGCAGTGGCATCGTTGCCAGCCTGCTCAGTCCCTTCGTGATCCTGCTGTCTATACTTTTCCTGGGAGAATCACTCAAGGGGTGGCAAATTCCCGGTTTAATACTCGTCATGGCGGGGATTCTCCTGGTGACGTGGAAACACAAGCGGTCAAGTGTTGACCATGACAGCATTCAAAAAGGCATCCGGTATGGCGTCGGGGCGGTGTTCATGATGGCGGTAGGTATCGTCATGGTTAAGGAGATACTGGAAACACGGCCCTTTCTCTGGACGGTAGAAATCCGGCTGTTTGGCGGATTGCTTGGAATGGTTACCGTCATGGTACTGCGCAAACGTGTGGCATCCGTCAGGGCGAGTTTTTCGATGCCATTGCCCTGGAAGCAGATTACCATCGCCAGCTTCCTGGGCGCATACGTGTCGATGTTGATGTATCTGGCCGGATATAAACTGATTTCTGCTTCCGTAGCGTCAATTCTGAACGAAAGTGCAAACGCATGGATTGTGCTGCTTGCCTGGCTGGTGCTTGGCGAATCGCTCGGTCTGCGCAAATTCACGGGGCTCGTACTCACCATGGCTGGAGTCGCCATCATGCTGCTGGTTTGATTTACCGTATTAATGCACACTCCCAGGATGGAACAGATTAGCAAGGCAAAACTAAAAGCATCGAATGCCCGCCATTGGGTATTGAGCGTTTTGTTGCTCCTGGCCGTGATCCTGTCATCTGTAAGCTCGGTTGATCGCGTAGCTGAGGCGGATCACAAGGCTCTCTTCCAACGCGCATTGATCACCTTCGCCCTGGCGCGGACATTGAACGGAGTCATCTCGGCAGTGCAGGGTACCGAACTTGCCCTGCAACCGGCGGGGGTGGGTGTGACCCTGACTCCCGGGCAGATTCTTGATCCCGTCAACGACCTTGTCGAGCGATTTTCGGTGATCATGCTCGGAGCAACCCTATCACTGGGTATACAGCAGGTTTTCCTGGATGTCGGGCAATGGTGGGGTGTAAGGGTGCTGGTGGCCGTGTTGGGCCTATTGTGCTTGTGGGCGCGGATGAGTAAAGCCACCCGGTTCCACTCCCTGCCTGGGAAATCAGAGCAAACCCTGTTACGGGTTTTCATCATTGTTTTCTTCCTGCGCTTTGCCGTACCCATGACATTGATCGCCAATGAAGCCCTGTACGGGCTGTTTCTTGAATCTCGCTACCAGGAAAGCGCCCAGGTGATTGAGACAGCCGGCACCCAAATTGAAAAAGTGAGCGCACGGCCGTTGGTTGAGGAGCCTGACGAAGACGCCAGCCTGATCGAGACCCTGGAACGCGCCCTGGACAGTACCAGGGAAACGCTGGATATCAAGCGGCGGGTCGAATACATCAAGGAGCGTGCTGCGGATGTGGTTGAACACATGATCCAGCTCAGCGTCGTTTTTATATTGCAGACCGGAATTCTGCCCCTTGCATTCCTGTGGCTTTTTCTCCAGCTGCTAAAGCAACTCTTTCGCGGTAGTTGGTTGCCCTGATTCGCCTGCAAAATTGATCTACCGTTCGAGTTCAACCTCACCTTCACCCACGACAGCATTCAGAATCCGGGCAAGCCGCTGGCCGGCCCAGGTCCACTGTTCACGGATCAATAACCAGCTTTTTGCCGCGAAGTTCGGGTGGATGATTGCACCTGGCGGGTAGGCTGCCTCACCCGCGAGCAGGTGAGACTGATCGGTCCAGGTATTTGTCTCCAATGGGTCCCATGGCTTGCCGGTGAGGAGAGAGTTGCCGGACAAAGGCGGTTTCTGCCAGTTTCCATCGGGTCCCATGTAATCCCGGATCACAGCGCGGTCCCAGATTTGGTGCAGGTTGATGGCCTCACCCAAGTAGTTGACTTCCACGTAGTTGCCACCGCGATCGTCCCGGTAGCCAGCGTGCAGGGGCTGGTGCAAATCACCCACGAGGTGGCACAGCCAGGCGAATGCTTCCCACTGCCTGCGTTTATCCAGTCGCGGATCGCCCAGTTGGCCTGCATACTTCTTGATGGCTTCAGTCACGCAAAGGCCATCAGGACAGTCCCGTTCCCGGTCATAATGGGATGCACTGCGCGGGATATTGACGTAATGCTGCGCTGCACTCCAATCCCAGCCAGGTGTATCCCTGACCTGGTCAGGCCAGTTACAGGCCTTGTCGATCGCCGCCACATCATCCGTACCAAGCACATCCTGTAGCCAGGCTCTTGCGGTTGTATCAAGATCCTGTACGGCCAGCATCCCGATCTGGGTATGGCCTTCGGGACCCCAGGCCCGGGCGTTGACCGGGTTCAGCGAAGTCAGGATGAGCAGCAATGCGCAACAGATCAATAATTTTTTTTGTATCAAAATGTACCTCTGAAAATATCTGCAAATGTGCCAGGCGCCTGCCTGATCAGTCCCGTCCGCCGGTCTTTGTCCGATTATTTCAAATGCGCGCAGGGGCTGCAAAGCAATTCTGGCAACTCGAGCTATAAGTGATTCTAATAAGCAATCCATTTATTGAACTGCCGGAGAGTCTTATAATCAAGTAACCGAGTCCAGCTTACGGCGCACTAAGAAATCGCATCAGGCACCGTTGGCTTTCTAACGGGCCTTTTTCGCTGCAATACATTCCGGCAGGTCATAGTAGAGCGCAGGACGCACGAATTGTATGTCCAGCCTCATGGCTTCACCCCAATCGCGGAAATAGCGTTCGCACCAGTCGGGATCTTTGGCGCCGCGGTCGATACAACGCTTGATGTGCGCCTCGCGCTCTGGTTTAAGGCGCTTCTCGCGCTCACGTTCACACAGCGCCTCGAGTTCCTCGGCGCTCATGTCTTCCATGTCGCGCCGGTGGGCGGAAGGGCATTTGCTTCCGGTCTTCACCAGCGCCGTCGTCAATTCGATTGCGTTATTGACCAGGCCCATATCCACCCTTGACTGGATGGTCTGGAGATGGGTGCCCAGCAGTTCACCCTTGGTCTTGTCGCGGTATACGAAAACCTCCACCTCGTAGTTCCAGCATTTGAATCCATCGGACTTCGGTGAGAGCATCCGTACAGTCGCTCCCTCTATCCTTAATTGCTTATCAATGACATTTTGACGATCGGGGTTGGCGGGGTTCGGGAAGTGAACCTCGATATAAGCGCCTTTCGGCAAGTTCTCCCTCGCTTCGAGACTGAGGAAGAACTGTCCAAGATTCTGTGAATCATAAGTCAGGTCCGCGCCGATGGTTTTGAGGTAGACGGAAGTCGTATTCTCAGGCAGAGGCCCCAGTTGTTCCAGCGGCAGGGAATGGAACCGGACCGGCCTGGTTGCCTGGGCTTGTCTGATGGACCGCTGATGCAGGAGTGCTTGCGAACGCTGCCGGGCATCCTCTACCTGTTTATTGGATGGAGGCGCATGGATATTGACTTCCGTGGAATCAACCTGTTCGGGGCATTTCTCAGCGTAATGAGTCACGCCGTTCTCATCTACCCATTTACAGATTTTAGCCTGGGACGGGCAGGCCAGCACCAGGGCGCATATGCCAAGTGCGACTATATTGAACTGCGATGTGAGCCGGGTAATCCGCATGACAACATCTCCAGAAAACCTGGGAGCTCGTATTCAAAGCATGCGCTGTCAGTTGCAGAACGCAATGACGAGGATCATATTTATCTGGATTCAGGCAAGCTTCTTTCGGCTGACTGCAGACATTTAAATGCACCGGTCTCAATGGCAATCGCCTCATCGAGAATCGCCAAACCGGTCTCTAATTCATCCTTGCTAATGGTCAAAGGGGGCGCGATCCGAAACACGCTGGACAGACTGGGTAAATTGGCGAGATTCATGCTGAGCCCCATGTTAAGGCACCTATTGGTGATGCGGCTGCCGAGTTCCGGCGCCGGGGTCTTTTTTTCACGATTCAGTACAATCTCCACTCCTCGCAAGAGACCACGGCCACGGACATCACCGACGCATTTATGGCGAGCTTGCATGGCTTTGAGTCCGTTTGCCAAATGTTGCCCCAGTTCGGCAGCGTTTTTTATCAGTTGATCACGAGCAATGACTTCCAGTACCTTCAAACCGACCGCTGCGGGCAGCGGATCGGATACATGTGTTGTGTAAAACAGAAAACCCTTCTCATGGCATTTTTCTTCGATGGCCTCGGATGTGATAACCGCAGACAATGGCAAGCCGGCGCCCAGCGTCTTGGACAGTGTCAGGATGTCGGGTACTACTTGTTCATGTTCATACGCAAACATGTCACCCGTCCTGCCCAGGCCCGTTTGTGCCTCATCCAGTATCAACAGCATATTGCGGTCTTCACAATAACGTTTCAAAGCTGCCAGATAACCTTCCGGTAAGTCAATCATGCCACCTGTGCTGAGAATCGGCTCTGCGATAAACGCCGCCAGGGCGCCGGTAGACTGGCGGTCAATCAATTGAAAGCCATACTCCAGTTCAGCACCCCAGTCATGGGAATCACCTGACATAAACACAGGCCGGTAGGCATTGGGGGCATTGATGGCCATAGTGCCCACGGCGTGCGGTCCGTAACCGCTTCGGCCGGCCGCATAGGTCGCCGCAGAAGCTGCGCCGGTCACGCCATGCCAGGATTGGCTGAAGGCGACAATTTCGTGCCCGCCGGTAAACAACCTGGCCATTCGCAGCGCCGCATCGTTGGATTCACCCCCTGTGCTGAGCAGCATCACACGGTCCAGCCCCGGGGGTGTCAGGTCACACAATGCTTCCGCCAGGTCGAGCACTGGTGCAGAAAGCATGCCGCTGAAGAGGTGGTCAAGTGTCTGGATTTGCTCCGTCACGACCCGCACGATATCCGGGTGACTGTGACCGAGAATGGCGCTCATCTGGCCGGAAGTAAAATCGAGAATTGCACGACCGGAACTGTCAAAAATATATGCGCCATCAGCACGACGGATTTCAACAGGAGAAAACGGTGGCCCGTAGCGCACCAGGCAATCGGCAGCTCGTTCGAGCATGGACGAACTATTGATCCTGGTCACAGTAATGTCTCACATCGTTGGGAAGGCATTTGGGCCGTATCGCTTACATAGATTCAAGCCAATATCTTTTCCACTATGCACCGATCACATTCGGGGCAGGATGCCCATTGGCTATACATTGAGTGCGATAAATTTCAAGCACCGTGCCCGCATCAAGCACGGTTTCAACATTCCCGTCGTCATCCAAATCGAGGTTGGCGCCCGTTACCGCAAACCAGATGTCGGTAATCTGGTCATTCGAATCGGGTACGTGAAGGGTGTGAATCGCACCAGCCGGTTCAAATAAATAAGAGCCTGCCGTATTTACTTCCGGATACTCGAGGTAGCGCCAGGAACCACTTAATGTAAACGCCAGTACCTGGCCCGTATGTTTATGCCGTTGAAATGTAACCCCTGGCTCCGCACGCACCCTCACCACCCAAAGCCCCGCTTCGATATTAACTTGTAAAAGCTGAAACATGACTCCGTCCTGGTAGGGCAAAACGGCAGATCTTGTTCCGCTCGGTGAAAAGAAGCTGGTACGATTCCTGTTGCTTCTACGCTCATGATTTGTCTCCTTATTTTGATTGTGCAAATATCTCGCAGTAAGTATAGACGGTGAACTGGACATCTGCTCGGAGCGATAGTCCGTGCCGGTCCTGCTTCCAAACCAGTTGTTCAAAGGCCCTGAGTTTCAATGGCGCTTATGGCAGTATTCAGCCAGAAGCTGTAATGGTTGAACTGGAAGACTGTAGTTTAGCCCGGTCTACTTGACGGGGAATCTTACCTATGTTCTCAGGGTAACCTGGTTGTGCCGGAGGTGCGCGCCGGGATCTGCAAGTAAACGTGCTCGGGTAATTCCAGTTCCCGGATCAGCGTTACGAAGCGGGGGTCGTCGCGCAAACCGTCGAAAGACTCGTTATCGAGGAACAGAATCCACATTTCCTGTCGTGCCCGGGACTCGAGTAGATCCTGCATGGCCTGTTCCCGGTCGCCGAGCAATGCGTGAACTTCCGCCAGGGAGCCGACCCAGAACCCTTCCCCCGGAGGCGGGCGCTTCTGGTCCCAGGCTTCTGCGATTGTCCGGGCCTGATCGCGTTCTCCAAGTATGGCATGAACAGCTGCAACATCGATCTGTGTATTGGCGTATTGCGGAGCCGTAGTCTTAACTTCGATGAGTTGCAGTCGTGCCTCCTCATCCCGTCCGGCTAACGCCAGTAGCCAGGCCGCATCCGTCTGCAACTTCGGATTCCAGCCAAAGATATCGGCCTGCTCCCGGATGACCTCAATCGATGCCTCGTATTGGCGCTGACGGGTGAGCAATACCTCGAGGCCGTGCCGTGGGAAATACGCCAGTGGATCGAGGTCAATCGCAATTCGTGCCGCCCGCAGTGCTTCTTCGGTGCGGCCCAGAACGCCCTGCACATACCCCAGGCTGTGGTAGCCCATCCACTCGCCCGGTGCAAGTTCGATTACTTTGCGAAAGTTGCGTTCCGCCTCCAGCCATGCGTATTCACCGGCGAGTTTTGCCCAACCCAGCGCCCAGTATGCTTCGAAAAGCTCGCCGTCGAGGTCTATTGCCTTTGCGGCTAGCCTCTCGACTTTCCCGTAGGCTTCCATGGGGGGCTCCCACTGGTAGTTGCCCACAATCACCCAGTGAACCGCAAGCCGTGCGTAAGCCCGGCCGAACTGCGGATCAAGTTCGATGGCGCGTTCCAGGTGCTTTCTTGCCGCGGTGGTGTGTTCTTCTGTTGGAAAGCCGAGTTGGTGCCTTATGCCCTTTAGAAATTCATCGTAGGCTTCCGTGTTCTCGGTCCAGTGGCGGTTCACAAGTTGCCGTTCCCGGCCACCCAGCTTGATTTTCAAGATCTCGACCACGGCCTGTGCGACATCCTGCTGAACGTCAAATAACCTGGCACGGGTTCGGTTGTAGGATTCGCTCCAAAGTGTATAACCGCTTTCGGCATCGATCAGGCGGGCAGCGACCCTCACGCGGGATTCGTCACCGGAGACATCACACTCGAGCACGTGCCGAACCCTGAGTGAGACTGCAATATCCTTGATTGCGACATTGCTGCCCTTGAACGAAAAAGACGAGGTGTGGGAAGGAATGCGCAATCCGCTGACGGCGGCCAGGCGTGTGATCAACTCGGCGGCCAGGCCGTCAGCGAAGTAGGCCTGGCCTGCATCTCCGCTGAGGTTCAGGCAGGGTAGCACAGCTACGGAATTCGCCGGTAGCGGTTCAGGACGGAACAATGACACGGTACGGTCTGCCCCCGGTTCAATGGACTGGTCTCGATCTCGCAACAACCAGACACTTTGCCCTCCCAGGGCGAGCAGCGCGATCAGCAATACAAGTTCCATCAAGCCGACTTTCTGGCGACCTCGCTCGCCGTGATACCAGGCGAGCACAATGGTGATGAGCAAACCGAACAGCAGGAGAATGGTCGCACTCTGGCGGATCCAAACCGGCCAGAAAAACTGTTCGGCAACCAGGTCAAAGACTTCGAGGGACAGCCAAGCAGTGGCCGTATAGGCGATAACCCATTGGACGATCTTGCGTTGTTTCAGCCGTTGCAAAAAAGGCAACATGTCCGTGCCAGAAGAGATGGGAATGCCCTCATTCTAACAGAAGCCCAAGCTGCACTGATGATGTAAGTGGTGGCGACCCCCGCCCGCCGTACCCTGGCGCCCGAGTCCATTGCTGTCGCTGCTCCCTTCCGGGCCTGACGGGTTCACAACTTGTCATCGTGGATGAGGCAGCAAGGCGAAAAGCCGCTTTACACCTGGACGGCGCCCAAGAACTTGATCTCGATCCGGCCGAGCCTGAGATAAGCGACTCACTACTTAAAGAAAAACATTTAAATAATGGTATAACTAGATGAATAAAATAATAATATTATTATAAAAATGTGAATATACCCCAAATATACCCCCTAACGCTCCCCTTGCTACACTGGCTTCTGCATTACTGATTACTGCTTCACATCAAGCTTCTGGATCGTAATTGAGTTTTAGTCTGGACATCAATTGCAAGACAGGTAATGAAAATTACTCCGACAATTTTTTAATTGCTGGGCAGCACTTCCCTGACAATATTTTCGCATCTGCAAATTCAAGTTTGACGTGCATCAAGGCGCACGGCCTTGGAAAGGGATATTCTTGAAAAAATACGGAAGGTTATTCACCGTGAACTTTCCAAATTTCATCATCTCTGCAGTAATTACAATGCTCTCAATTCAGGCATGGGGGTTGGATTGTTCTTCTGCATATATCAGTCTGAATTCCCAAGAGGATGTTGGTACTTTCCAAGCCACCTATGGCGGGGGAGGCGTGTGTGACAGTGTGACCCACAACTTGTCCGTGAGCGGTGGCAATATCACAAATCTTGACGGGCTGAATCACCCCGGCTTTACCGGCTTCGAGAAAGTCCTTGCTCCAGCGGTAATACAAGTTGGCGTTGATGCCTTCGCGGCGGCACAGCTCAGCTATAGAACATTCGCCTCGCAGTCCTTCCAGCACGATGCGGATATTATCCTCTGACGAGAACTTGCGACGGGTTTTACGACGGATCTCCTTGACCCACTTGGTGTTATTTGACACGCTCATATCGAGACTCCTCTGCTTCAAGTTAAAAATAGCAGATGTGTCTCTTAATAAATGGGGCTATTTGGTGTCACATCGGCTGACGCCGCACATTGCAATATATGATCGCCGGAGATGCCCATGGCCTTGGTTTTGCAACGGAGTTGGCCGTGCGCGTCCTGCAGCACGCGAAAGATGAGATAGGCCTGGAATCCGTCATCGCCACGGTCGATATTCCCAACACCGGATCCATCCGCGTCCTCGAGAAGCTGGGTTTTGAGTTCAGCGGGCAGATTGAATCATATGGAAGCGATCAGATGTACCTGTATCGCAAATCGTTAGGCAGAAATCAAACCTGGAGTTGTTTATGAATATTTCGATGCTTGTATATCCGGATATGACGCCCCTTGATCTTCTCGGTCCGCTGCAGGCCTGGAGCCTGTGGCCCGGCTGCGATATCCAGATTGTCTGGAAAAACACGCAACCGGTGCCGACGGACACCGGGATGGCGGTGGTGCCGACCCATTCTTTTGATCAGGCTTTCGCCGAGCCGGATATTCTGTTCGCCCCTGGAGGTGCGGCGGGAACAATGGCGGTGCTCAAAGATCCTGATGTGATGGAATTTATGGCTGGGCGGGGCGCGAACGCATCCTGGGTCACCAGCGTGTGCACCGGGGCTTTGGTTCTGGGTGCGGCTGGTTTGCTCAATGGCTATAAAGCGACTACCCATTGGCTCGCTTTGGATTTGCTGCCGAATTTTGGCGCGCAGCCAGTGAAAAGCCGGTGGGTGATTGACCGCAACCGCGCCACCGGCGGCGGCATCACGGCCGGGATTGATTTCGGCCTTGCGATCATTGCAGAGATCGATGGCGAGCAAGCGGCCAAGAATGTCCAGCTCACAATGGAATATTCACCACAACCGCCATTTCAGAGCGGAACACCGGACGAGGCTGATGCAGAAACCATTGCAGCAGTCAGGAGCGCCTTTGAGCAGGCGCTGTCGTAAGGAGGCAGGACTGGCGATGATCTTGACCCCACCACCTACGGGATTGTTTGTCTGAAGCAAAGAACCCAACACTTTCGCTAAACTGTTACTGTTTCCAAACTGGACGCAGCAAGGCATCTTACGCCCTGCAGGCAGGATTCGGGTTGAAATGCAAGTGTGGCCGGGACAAAAATCAGTCAGAGACGGCTATTACGGTGAGTTACTGCACAAGCCAAGTGAAAAAGCCGACAAAATCAGTTACTCAATAAAGTAAAATTCTGGGAAAAGGGCTTTAATCCCACTCTAGAAAACCCAGGATCTGGGCCTCGGTGTATCTCTTGTAGCTCATAAACACCTCTCTGTTTGCCATTTTGTATGGCTGAAAGGTGTCTAGTAAAGTGGGAGCGATTCAGACCTCATCTTTGGATAGGCCCCATATTTGTATGGGAAGCTTACGTTGTACATGCCGCTTCTGACCGCGTGGCGACCGGTCATCGTTGCTGCACGGCTGGGTGTACAGGAGGGTTCTGTATACATTCGTACAAAGTTGATCCCCGCCGTTGCCAATTTATTAATATTGGGCGTTGAAAATCCTCTTAATTTTTGAAGTGCCGGGAAACCAACTTCACCAAATGGGGTATCGTCCCACATGATGTGAATAATGTTTGGTGGAGAGCCGTATTTCTTCTTCAGCATGGCAAGTTTTTCTTTGATCTCCTGATCTTCCTCCGCCCACTTGTCGCCATGTTGTGCTTTCAGGACATAGAATTCGGCATCATGAGCAATATCCTTCGCCTTTATGCTCCCAGCAAAAGATGTAAGTACCAAAAAAATAACTGCCAGTGAGTAAAAATGAGACCTGTTTTCTGGTTGTTTCATGCGTTGATTACCTCTTTCTGGTTTTTTGATGAAATCTGCGCAGAGCTAACTTCATCAAGAGAAATCCATCCAATCAATTTAGCGATTTAGCATACCCGACACAAAACGTCCGCCTTGGGTCCAGACTGTGTGAAAACAATTTGAATTTTTTCGCAGGTGGGGTAGCGCTGTATTACAGGTCTTATTAGCACCTGCACAGACCACTGAAACACGTTCTCCAGCCTTAAAACGTAGTAGATCTGTGGCAGTTTACTATTTGGATTTTCAGATTTTGCGTTTTCACACAGCCTCGGTCGAAAGTGTTAATAAGCAACTCATCGAAGACAAATTCCGGTCACTGGCGTAGAGCAGTCATACGATAACCGACAATTCCGATGCCATGAAAGGCCGCAACCGGCCTATTCACATCGCAATAATCTCTTCGCGATGATGGACGAGGGAAACGGATTTCCATGAGCGGGGTAAATCATTTCTGCACCATGGTCGAGCAAGATTCTCCAGCTCCTTATCACTGCACTTGGATTGTCCGCAAAAACGGGGAGACCCGGTGACAGTCGGAGTGGTAACCTGTTCATGGCGAGATCTCCAACAAAAGCTTCGCCTGACTCCAACAATAACGAAACGGAACCGGGCGAATGTCCCGGCGTATGGATAATCTGTCCGGGAATTCCATAATCCCAGAGCGGGAAGGGCTCTTCATCAAGCACGATGTCGACCCTGGTTGCTGGCACCTCAATCAGAGGCATAAATGGTCGGTGCATGGCGGCGAGAATTTTTCCCCAAACCGTCACTCCTGGGGACAACGGCTTGAGTGAGTTCTGGAGCCACGCGACTTCCGCTTTGTGCATCGCAATCTTCGCGCCTGTTGCAGCCTTGATCTCGGCAGCAGATCCAATGTGATCCCAATGACCATGGGTAAGTATCACAAGTTTCAGATCCTCCGGGCGGAGCGCATCTGATTTCAGCGCACGCAAAAGCTTATCGCCTTTATTTGGGGCTCCCGCATCAATAACTACGACGCCTTTTCCACGGAGGATATAGCACTGGCAAAAACCCAACGGAACGGTAGTTATAGCGATGTTCATCTTTAAGAGGCGTGCTTCAAACAGTTAGCAACAGGTTACTGATGATAACAAGCCTGTAGACCACTCAGCGAATGTCAATCGGATGTGCCGTGGATAAAATCTTCGATGCTGACTGTATTTTGGGTTCGGCTCGTTGTTCTCCTTCACGCCCTGAGTTATTCAGTCAAGCACTTTCCGCCACTACACCCAACTGGATGAGCAGCGG
>Ga0209013_10000240_pt1 | contig 47095 bp, 41 predicted proteins | sample Cruoilmetagenom2_FD_187291 | JGI IMG/M metagenome (GOLD analysis project Ga0209013, IMG submission 187291) | Oil polluted marine microbial communities from Coal Oil Point, Santa Barbara, California, USA - Sample 2 (SPAdes) (version 2) | ecosystem: Environmental > Aquatic > Marine > Oil seeps ...
CTGCTGTTCTTCTGGCCCCGAGGTGGGTTGATTGGATATATACGAAGATCGCAGCAGATGTCAGAGCGAGTCTTGCGTGAAGACGCACTGAAACAAATCCACAAGTCAGAACGCTATGGCCGCCAGACGACGTTGGAGAGCCTGGCCGGTTCGCTGCAGATCAGCATGAACCAGGCGGCTGACCTGGTCGAGGATATGCAAAGTAATGAGCTGCTGATCATGGATGATGGGGATCTGCGCCTGACCCTCACTGGTCGCAGATATGCGCTGCAGATCATCCGCGCCCATCGCCTGTGGGAGCGTTATCTGGCCAGCGAAACCGGATATGCCGAACAGGAATGGCACGACCGGGCGGACCGTTACGAACACCACCTGGCACCCGATGCGACCGATGCCCTGGAGGTAAAACTGGGACGCCCCACACATGACCCGCATGGCGATCCGATTCCCACGGCCGATGGGGACATGAAACTGCATGGTGGACACCCTATGACGGGTATGCCATTAGACCAGCCGCTGCGAATTGTCCATGTCGAGGACGAGCCTGAAGCTGTCTATGCTCAATTGCTTGCTGAAGGATTGTACCCGGGCATGCAAGTGCGAATTATCGAGCAATCAGCTCAGCGGGTGCGATTTTGGGCTAACGGTGACGAACACCTGCTGGCGCCTATCATCGCTGCAAACATCTCCGTTGCACCTGCTCTCCAGGAAACCCCAGAAGCAACCATAGCAGGAGAGCCCTTGAGCCTGCTGCTGCCGGGTGAGTCGGGGGAAGTTATCGAATTATCTCTACGGTTACGGGGCCCCGAGCGCCGCCGCTTGATGGATCTGGGTCTTCTTCCGGGCACGCAAATCACAGCCGAGATGTCAGCGCCAGGAGGTGAGCCGGTCGCCTACCGCGTGCGAGGTGCGCTGATCGCCTTACGTCGAGAGCAGGCAAACATGATAAAAATTTCCAAATTACAGGAGGCCATTCTATGACCGATCAATCTCCACAGCCGGGTGAACAAAGCTTACCCGCAGGGTCAAGTGCGTGCGAAAGCTGTCCGGTACACCACAAAGCCAATTTATTGAAACTCGGTGTAGACATGCAGGATTGGGATTACGTGGTTGGCCTGGCGGGGAATCCGAATGTTGGTAAAAGTACGGTGTTCAACGCTCTGACAGGTTTAAAGCAGCACACCGGCAACTGGCCGGGCAAGACCGTCACCCGGGCGGAAGGTGGATTCAAGTACGGCGATGGTCGCTACAAGCTGGTCGATTTACCCGGCACGTATTCTTTGCTGGCTACCAGCCTGGACGAAGAGATCGCGCGGGATTTTATCCTTTTCGGACAACCGGATGTGACCGTGGTCGTCGTTGACGCCACCCTCCTGGAGCGGAATTTGAACCTGGTGCTGCAGGTCCTGGAGATCACAGACCGGGTGGTCGTGTGCCTGAACCTGATGGACGAAGCCAAACGCGACGGGATAGTGGTGGATGACAGGCGCCTGGCACGTGATCTAGGCGTCCCGGTGGTACCGACGGTAGCCAGACGACATGAAGGGCTGGATCAGCTGCTGCAAGCTATCAGCGAAATCGCCAGCGGGGAAACTAAAACCAGACCGCATCGCATACAAAATCATCCCCCCCAGCTCAAGAACGCGATCTCAACCATCGTCGAACAAATCGAGGCGATTTACCCAAACCTGCCAAACGCAAGATGGGTGGCGCTGCGCCTGCTGGATGGAGACGAGAGCATCGCGGATTCCTTGCGCAAAGGGGAGCTGGGCGATCTGGCTCGTGGGACAGAAGACGAGACGAACAGGGATTTGGATCTTGAACTGGAGGTTGTTTGATGAACGAAACGAAACCGAATCAACCTGATGACGTCATTGCATCAGCCCAGGCTCTGCGATGGGAGGTGGGCGACTTCCACGAACGGGTTATGGAAGCCATCTATGCTGATGCAGCACAAATAGCCGACCGCGTGGTAACGCGGCCTGGTGAAAAGCGGCGTTTTGATCTGGATCGCACCATTGACCGGGTTGTCACCAGCCGCATATGGGGTTTTCCAGTCATGATCCTGCTGTTTACACTGATATTTTGGCTCACGATCACCGGCGCAAATTATCCCTCGAAAATGATCGCTGAATTTTTGATCGGCAACATCTACCCGGCGTTGTTAGAACTGGCTGCGATGATCGGCATGCCCTGGTGGTTGAGCGGATTGCTGATTGACGGCGTGTACCTGGCGACTGCCTGGGTGGTGAGCGTGATGCTTCCACCGATGGCGATCTTCTTTCCGCTGTTTACGCTGTTGGAGGACTTCGGTTACCTGCCCCGCGTGGCGTTCAATCTGGATAATGTTTTTAAGAAATCCGGAGCGCATGGCAAACAGTCTCTCAGCATGATGATGGGCTTTGGGTGCAACGCCGCTGGAATGATCTCCACGCGTGTAATCGACAGCCCTCGCGAGCGTTTGATCGCTATGATCACCAACAACTTTGCCCTTTGCAACGGTCGCTGGCCTACACAGATACTGGTGGCGACGCTGTTTATCGGTGCACTGGCGCCGCTGCATCTGGCAGGGCTGGTCTCCGCAGCGGCCGTGGTGGGTATCGCGGTCCTGGGCGTGCTGCTGACATTCCTGGTCTCTTGGGGACTTTCCAGGTCTGTGCTGCGTGGCGAGGTATCCACTTTCAGCCTGGAGCTGCCGCCCTACCGGCCACCCCGCATCTGGCAAACGATCTATACTTCGCTCATCGATCGTACCAGTTATGTGTTATGGCGGGCGATCATATTCGCTGCGCCGGCGGGAGCCGTCATCTGGCTGATATCCAATGTGACCGTCAACGGGACCAGCATTGCAGAGTATATGGTCACGTTCTTGAACCCGTTCGGTATTCTGCTTGGTCTGAACGGTGTGATCCTGGTGGCTTTTATTGTCGCTATCCCGGCAAACGAGATCGTCATCCCCACAATCCTGATGCTAACGGTCATGATGGCCGGGACAGGCAACGTGGGTGAAGGAGCCGGCGTGATGTTCGAACCTTCGGCTGCCACCACTGATGCAATCCTCAGGGCCGGCGGGTGGACGTTGTTAACTGCTGTTAGTTTGATGCTGTTCAGTCTGATTCACAACCCGTGCAGCACAACGATCTACACGATGTACAAAGAGTCGGGCAGCAAAAAGTGGACAACCGTTGGTGCATTGCTTCCTCTGATCATGGGTTTTATTGTCACCTTTTTTGTGGCGCAAATATGGCGGTTGGTGGAAAGCCTGTTGTAGCGCACGAATTGTTATGGAGGACACTATGCGCAAGAACCTCTCTCAAGCGACCGGAGATTATCTGAAGACTATCTACGAACTTACCAGGGTGCATGGGCGCGCCAGCACGAACCAGATTGCGGAGTCGCTGCAGGTGACCCCGGCTTCAGTGACCGGGATGATCAAGAAGCTGGCGAGCACTGATCCACCGCTGGTGGATTATCAGAAGCATCAGGGTGTGCTGCTCACAGAGGAGGGGGAAAATGCGGCCCTCGAGATCGTGCGCCACCACCGCTTACTGGAAATGTTTCTGCATGAAAAGCTGGGTTACGAGTGGGATGAAGTGGATGCCGAGGCGGATCGCCTGGAGCATTTCATCTCTGAAGAATTTGAGGAGCGGATTGCCCAGTCATTGGGGAATCCCCAATATGACCCTCATGGTGCCCCGATCCCATCCCGTGACCTGCAGCTGGTGGAGACGACGGCATTTTCGCTCTATGAAATGCGTGCCGGTCAGCAGGCGGTCGTGCAGCGCGTGGTAGACGACGACCCGCAGCTTCTACGCTATTTGAGCGACCTGGGCCTGGTGCCCCAGGTACACTTTTCGGTGCTGGATTTCTCCACATTCGATGAAAACCTGAGTTTGAGAATTACAGGACATGAGGAAATGGTCGTACTGGGGCCAAGCATTACGCGGCAGATATTTGTAGATGTTTTAGAAGATTAGGCGCAGATCACAAGTGATGAGTATCAGGAGGAGGTATGGTCGATTATCCAGTCAACCCAAGGATTGAATTAAGTGAAGATCACCATGGGGTCGGTAAAATTACAACAAAACTGATCGATGAAACGGTCGATTACTGGGCGTTCATTGTAGATTCGTTGGATACGGACTAAAAAAGTGAGGAGGAGCGATGACCAAGGTCACGCATGTCGTTAAACGCAGCGGCGCGAAAGTGCCATTCAACCCTGACCGTATAACCAATGCCATCTACCGCGCGGCGGTTGCTGTCGGCGGGCGGGACCGCAGCACTGCGGAGGGACTGAGCCAGGAAGTGGTGCAGATCTTGGAGGAAACGACCCCATCAGGGTACGTTCCCACGGTTGAAGAGATTCAGGATATCGTGGAGAAGGTGTTAATTGAGAACGGTCACGCAAAGGTGGCCAAAGCGTATATTCTGTACCGCGATGATCGTGCACGCCGCCGCAGGGAGCGCGCAGAACGTGCATCAAGACCATCTGAGAATATACCGTGGTCGAAGATCTGGTATGTGCAGGATTGGTCGGTATCGCGCGGCGTGCACACCATCGAGAGCTACAACCAGCGCCTTGAGCGGGGAGAATTACAAGAAATCGTTTCCGATGCGGAGGCTTTCTACGAGGCGGATGTGGCGAATGCGGTTGAAAGCATCGTCAAATGCTGCTACGAGTTGAAGCTGGTGATTATCACCGGTCCATCATCATCCGGGAAGACAACTACGACCACCAAAGTCGGCCAACGCTTGGCACGCAGGGGCATCAACCTGGTCACTCTCAATGTGGACAATTATTTTTTCGACCTTGAACTACACCCCAAGGATGAGTTCGGGGACTACGATTTCGAGACCCCGCAGGCACTCGACCTGCCGTTGATCAACCAGCATCTGGAGCAGTTGGTCGATGGTCAGGAGGTTGTTATACCATTTTATGATTTTAAGACCGGGCGCAGGCATGATGAGCGAACGCCAATGAAGTTGGGAGAAGATGAAATCCTGGTCGTCGACAGCCTGCACGGCATGTACCCTGAAATGACTGCCGGTATATCACTTGAAAAACAATTCCGGCTCTACCTCGAACCGCTGCTGCAAATGAAAGACTCCCAGGGGGAATATGTCCGCTGGACGGATTTACGCTTGATGCGCAGAATGCTGCGCGATGCGTCCCACAGGGCTTATGACCCGGAGAAGACACTGCTGCACTGGCATTACGTGCGCTCGAGCGAAATGCGCAATATCATCCCCTACATCAACACCGCTGACTATATCGTCAATACCGGCATGTCTTATGAACTTTCCATCTATCGACCGCGGTTGATCGACCAATTTGCCAGCTGGGTGGAAGAATACCGGGATGACCCACTGCGTGAGGATGCCTGGCAGCGCGCTGAACGCGTACACAAGGTTCTGCAGGCGGTTGCACCGGTGGAAGACGATTCGATCGTGCCGCTGGATTCCGTTTTGCGCGAATTCATCGGCGGCAGCGTTTATGAGTATTGATGAGTTCAGCCACCCAATACGATTGGGTGGCTACCCATTGGGGGTGATTGGGTGAGTACTTGTGGAGAAAGATTGGGCGGCTACACGTGGGAAGGATTGGATGGCAACTTAAGTGGAAGTGATTGAGTGGACTACCGCGGGAATGTGATGGGATGAGCGCTCTCAATAGTGGTTTTCAATAGGGTAGACGACCAACCGCGTTGGTCGGATTTGGCGAATAATTGTTATGTCAAAACTTCCAAAATTTGATTTACCAGGGCATGTCCACTTTGTGACAACTAATGTATATCGGAATGTGCCTCTATTCCTCGCTCATGATTTCTGCAATATTGTATTGTCCAATATAGATTATTATCGAAGACGACACATATTCAGGTTAATTGGTTATGTTATTATGTTGGATCATTTTCATGCGTTGATCCAACCGCAAAATGATGTACCAATTCGTCGGATAATTCAAGATATCAAACGATATTCGGCGAAGCAAATTCGTGAGCGTTTATTAGAAAATCCTGTTAAATGGAGCCATTTGGGAGGTATGGTTATAAACCTTGAAAGGCTGGAATTAGCCAGGAAGACACCAGCACAAAGATGTATAACCGAATTGCAAGTTCCGCGTTTAGCGGATTTCGAGATTAAGGCACCTCGAACGAAAGGACAGGAACATCAGATTTAGCAAAGAGGCTTTTACGATTTTAATGTTTATACAGAGGGGAAGCTAACTGAAAAGTTGAATTATATACATAAAAATCCGTTGATGTGGAATATAGTAGATGATCTGAAGGAATACCCGTATTCGAGTTTCAGGAATTATTATTGTGGTGACGATATAGATGTTCCCATTCAGGTGGATGGGATTTAACCTTCCAGTGCACATTTAACATTGTGAACACCACCCAATACGATTGGGTGGCTACCCGGCGGGACGATTTGGTGAGTTCTCTCTGTATTGGCGTATATCTGGGTAGGCGACCAACCGCGTTGGTCGAAAGTGATGAGGATGATTTTGTTTTATTCGCCCACCCAATACGATTGGGTGACTACCCGACGGGGAAGTGATTGGGTGGCTACCCGGTGGCATGATTGGACGGCTGGCGTTGGAAGATAGTTGGTGGAAACGTAGGGTGTGATTGAGCGGTCGACGTGTTTGCGGAGAGAGTATAATTTTGTGTAGTTCACGTAACTGAATGCTGATATCATCAAAAAATATTTGAGGAGATGGCCGATGGAAGTGTTGGGCTTAGATATAGGAGGTTCGGGAATTAAGGGAGCGGTTGTGGACATCAACAGCGGGGCGCTTATGGAGGCGCGCATTCGTATCGCTACCCCCAGCCCATCAAAGCCGAAGAGAGTCGCCGATGTTGTAGCCGATATCGTGGAGCACTTTGATTGGAGAGGCCCTGTCGGATGCGGTTTTCCCTCCAATGTTCAGAACGGTGTCACGCTGTCGGCGGCCAATATGCATAAGAAATGGGTCGGTACTAACGCAGAAGAGCTGTTCATCAAGGCAACCGGATGCCCATTCCGGGTGGTGAACGATGCCGATGCTGCCGGTTTGGCTGAGATGAAGTTCGGTGCGGGGCGTAATCGAGACGGCGTAGTATTGATCGTTACGATCGGTACCGGATTGGGGACGGCTTTATTCACGGATGGGCATCTGCTGCCGAACGCCGAGCTGGGGCACATACAGATCGATTGCTTGGATGCTGAATCAATGGCCTCCGATGCGGCCCGCAAACGTGATAATCTTTCGTGGAAGAAATGGGCTGAGCGTTTCGATAGATATCTGTGTGAGTTGGAACGCTTACTGTCACCGGATTTGATTATACTGGGCGGCGGCGTGAGTAAAATATCTGAAAAATATACTCCATACCTGACGGTTAATGCTGAAGTTGTAACGGCTGAACTACTCAACGATGCCGGCATCGTGGGTGCGGCGCTGGCTGCGGAATCGCTGGTAGCCTGAGTTGCGCAAGTGGGGGGCAAGGGGTTAAACACAAACCGCGCCTTGGAATTGGCCTGCCGGCATTTCCACGACGCGGTTTTGAGTAAGGAGAATGTGTCTATATTATACAGGTTCAACTAAAAGCAGCATGAAGTGGGGATAAAAAGATGATGAGAATAAACCAAATAGTTATACTAATGCAGAGAGCAAATCGTTCAAAGGGATAGGACCAGGGCGAAGAATGCGCGGCTCGGTTCCAGTGCAATCAACAACAGTCGATGGTGCCCCGCCGGGAGTCCGCCCTCCGTCAAGAATGAGGGGGATGCGGGTGCCCAGCTGCGTGTAAACTTCGTGAGCGGTCTTTGAATTGGACGCACCGGATATGTTCGCAGAAGTGACCGCCAGTGGACCGGTCAAATTCAACAGTGCGAGAGCCATCGGATGATCGGGCATCCGGACGCCAACAGTATCCGAGGGGGATATTTTATTTGGGAGCAGCGTATGGCGTGGTACGACCAGGGTAAGCGGTCCGGGCCAGAATACCTCCGCCAGCCTGTCAGCTATTTCACCAATTTCAGCGGTTATCTTTGCGAGATCTTTGATGCGCCCCAATAGGACGGGAATCGCGCGTTCACCCTGGCGTTCTTTTACCCGGTACAGTTCCTCGATGCCTGCCTGGTTATCGACCAGCACTCCCACACCGTAGACGGTATCGGTTGGAAATGAGACCAGACCGCCCTCCAGGATCACTTGTGCGGCGCGAGCTAAAGACTCTGGATTTTCAGCCGGAAGGATTTCAGTTTGCATAATTCAAACGCGCTGGTTAAGATCCCATACAATCCGCAAGCCGTCCAGGGTCAGCCAGGGGGCGATGATCTGAATAACGTCCGTTTCTTTAGCGATGACCTCCGCCAGACCGCCAGTGGCGATAACCTTCATGGATGCGCCCAGCTCGTTGCGGAACCGGCTTACCATGCCTTCTACGAGCGCGACGTAACCAAACAGCAGGCCCGACTGCATGGCGTGCGTGGTGTTGCGACCGATGGCCGCAGGTGGGCGCTGCAGGTCCACGCGGGGCAGCTTGGCAGCCCGGAGGAACAGCGCTTCGGCAGCGATGCCGATACCGGGAGCGATTGCACCGCCGAGGTAATCACCCTCTTTCGCGATGGCGTCGAAGGTCGTCGCAGTGCCGAAGTCCACCACGCAAGCTGGCCCTCCGTACAACCGCTGGACTGCAACTGCGTCAACAATCCTGTCGGCACCCACCGAGCGAGGGTGCTCGTAGCGAATTCGCACCCCGGTTTTTACACCAGCGTCCACAACCAGTGGAGCGTGGTTCAGGTAATCCTGGCAGGCCCCAACGACTTTACCGGTTAACGGCGGGACCACCGAGGCCATGCATATGCCGTGCAGGTCTTCGGGGGAGTGCCCGGCGTGGTTGATCATCCCCAGGAACTGCAGGCCATATTCGTCCGGCATGCGGTCGTGGTTTGTGGCCAGACGCCAGCGAGGTCCGAGCTGGTCGCCATCGTACAGTCCCAGCGTGATGTTGGTGTTTCCTATGTCGATCGTGAGCAGCATGGCCCACCTCCATTAGCCTATGATGATGTTATCGATTAACCGAGTCTTCCCAAAAAGAACGGCCGCAGACAGCAGGGCGACATCATGGATGGATCCTTGTTGTTCCTGCAGGGTATGAGGATCAGCGCAGGAGACGTACTGCAGGTGCGCCAGCGGCTCGGTGCTGATCGTATCGGCCACGATCACTCGCAAGCGGCCTGCATCCAGCTTACCTGCATGGAAGAAGTCCTGCGCTTTGGACAGCGCGTGATAAATAACATTTGCAGCTTGGCGTTCTTGCGGTTCCAGGTAAGCGTTTCGGCTGGACATGGCCAGCCCGTCAGGTTCACGCACCGTTGGGCAGACTACGATGTCTATCGGGAAGTCCAGGTCACGCGTCATCTGCCGGATGACTGCGGTTTGCTGGGCGTCCTTCTGACCGAAGTACGCTTTCTGCGGCTGGACCGAGTTGAAGAGCTTGGCGACGACCGTGGTCACTCCGCGAAAATGATCGGGACGAAGGGCGCCTTCCAGTGGGCGTGTGATCTCCTCCACACTGACCCAGGATTGGAAGCCGGCCGGATACATGATCTCGACTGTGGGGGTCCAGACCAGGTCCACGCCTTCGCTTTGTAATAAACCCAGGTCGCGGGGAAGATCACGCGGATAGGTTTCCATATCCTCGTTTCGTCCGAATTGGGTCGGGTTGACAAATATGCTGACCACGACGCTGACACATTCGGACTTTGCCGCGCGTACCAGGGATAGATGACCCTCGTGCAGGCCGCCCATGGTGGGCACAAGGCCCAGGGGCGAGGGGAGGCGGGCGAGGGCTTGTCGCAGGTCTGGGATCGTGGTTTTGGTAATCATGAATTTCAGGGAATATGGGATAGGGGATAGGGGATATGGGGTGAGGGGAACCACAAATAGAAATTTAGCGAGATTAGCGTGAATTCGCGGTTGCGTCCCTTAACCCTTTTCCCTTGCTGTTTCCCTAATCCCCTGCTCCTTCGCTTTTACGAGCAGCCAGAGAGTTCGGTTGATCGGTGTCGGTACCCCGGCTTCATCACCGGCTTTCACGATGGCGCCGTTGATGGCATCGATTTCAGTGGGGGAGCCGCGTGAGACATCTTGCAGCATCGAGGAGCGGTTGGCGGCTGTGCGTTGGGCGACCTCCTCCACCATGGCAATGGGATCTGGATAGGGTAGATTAACGCCCAGCGCCCGGCTGACCAGGACGGCTTCTTGAACCACGGAACTCATCAAGCCCCGCGCTGAAGGAAGGTCCAGCAGTTCGCCATTGGGAACGTCCAGTAATGCGGTGAGGGGATTGATGGCGGCATTAACCAGAAGTTTTCCCCAGATCAAGCCGGATGTGTCAGCGGTGTATTCGACATTGAAGCCGGCGTTCTCCAGCAATCGACCGAGTGAAATGACATCAGGTGCTGAGGTGAGCGTTATCGTGCCTTCACCAGCCAAACGCACCTGTCCCGGTTCCAACAGGTTGGCGCCGTAAGTGGTGATTCCGGATGTGACGCGACCCTCACCCAGCACCTGAGCCAGCTGCTCGCGATTACCGAGACCGTTTTGTAGGGTGAGCGCCAGGCCATCCGGGGCCAGGCACTCGGCTAATTGCTCAGCAGCGCGCCCGGTTCGGGACGACTTGACCAGCACAAGGGCGTAGCGAGCGCCGGCGCAGTCCCGAGTGTCGCTGGCCGTCTTCACCGGATAAGCACGCTGGCTTCCGTCAGCATCCACCAGACGCACGCCGTATTTTTTAAGCGCTTCCAGCCCCGCCGGCCATGTCCCAATCATCATTACTGAAGTGCCGATGGCCGACAAACGGGCACCAAAGAGAGATGCGAGGGAACCGGTGCCGATGATGAGGATTGCTGCGTTATTTGAATTCGACATCCCCTATCCCTTGTAAAAATTCCTGCCACTCCTCGTCCGGCATATCCACGGTGTGTTCTTTCGCCGGGAAGCTCCCATCTTCAATTTCCTGCTTGTACATGGTGAAGGCGTTCCCCATTTCGTCGTGCAGGTCGGCATATTTTTTGACGAAGCGCGGGGTGAAGCGGTCGAAGAGACCTAGCAGGTCGTGGGTCACAAGGACCTGCCCGTCACAGCTGGCGCCGGCCCCGATCCCGATGGTGGGAATCTCGAGGCGCTCGGAAACCAGTTTTGCCAGCCTGGCGGGCATCGATTCGAGCACCAGGCTGAAGCAGCCCGCTTCCTGCAGCAGCAGGGCGTCTTCAAGCAAGCGCCTGGCGGCGATGGCGTCGCGTCCCTGCGGCCGGAAACCGCCCAACTGGTTCACGCTCTGCGGGGTCAGGCCCAGATGCCCCTGGACGGGGATACCGGCGGAGATGATGGCGCGGATGGCGTCCAGCCGCTCGTGCCCGCCCTCCAGCTTGACGGCATCCATGCCTGCCTTCTGCAAGAAACGGCCCGCATTGCGCACGGCATCCTGGACGGATGCCTGGTAGGACATGAAGGGCATATCGCCGATCAGCAGCGCATACTGAGCGCCGCGCGCCACCGCCCGGCAGTGGTGCAGCATGTCTTCCATGGTGACCGGCAGCGTGTTGGGATAGCCAAGCACCACCATGCCCAGCGAATCACCGACCAGGATCGAATCGATGCCGACCTGGTCGATGGCCAGCGCGGTGGGATAATCGTACGCTGTCAGCATAGAGATGACCTCGCCGCGCGCCTTCTTAATGCGAAAAGTGGCTGTGGTTACTTTTTTGCGTTTGGGGGAAGAATTCTTGGGTGTTGTTGACACGGTACCCTCCTTTCTGAGGTAGAGTCCTTAGGTTGTTTATGAGGTTTTATCCAGGGCACGGACATCACGGATTTTGTGAAGATATGTGCCTTATGCTGTCTCGGTCTACTTGGATCCGAGCAACGTTAATTATCTCTTATTTTTGTTAAGTGCGCAAGGTTAAAATGGAGATGCCTCAAAATTTTTGGGACGGCTCCATTAGTTTTTATTCGTATCCCATGCGTTCCAGATACGGCCCAAGTTTCTCTAGAAGTATCTCCTGTTCTTCGGCCGTATAGACCTCCCGGAAGCGGCCGCTGACACCCTTGCTGAAGTGGGTGCCCATCTGCCCTTCCCCCGCACGGTCGGGGCGGTGTTTCTCGATCACTTCTTGAAGCGCCGGATTATTGACGTTTAACCCAAGGAAGGCGACCAGGCGGTTTGACTCACGTTGGTAATCAAGTTTAAGATCCTCGTAGCGGGTGTGCAGTGTGCTTTCGTCTGCCATCCACATATCCCAGATGTGTACGTATTCCATGATGAAATCAAGCGAGACCTTGAAATCGGTCAGGTGGGAGAAGGCATTAGGACGCCCTTTCTCTAACGCCCGTTGACCGTACTCGTATGCCGAGAGCATGGCGTCGCGCGGATCGCGGTAGATGTAGGATGGAAGCAGGCGCCTGGAGCGGATAAGGTGCTGGGCGAAGGGTGTCGGTCCGGCGTGGGCTTTGATCACGAAGGTGTTTCCCAGCAGGGAGGGGATCAGCACCGGGATCAGGCGTTTAGCGGTCAGCGCGCCGATGTTGCAGTTGACCTCAGTCAGGATACGCTCCAGGTGATATCGCTTGCGGACCTGGCGCCCGTCCTGGTAACCGGCGGTGACGATCAGGTCGTTGGTCAGGTTGTAGTACCAGCCGGAGCCGGCGCGCGGCATGCCGGCGGATAGAATGATCATAAGGGACCCTTGGTGGATAATGTTTTTCAGCGATGGCTTATTATACCGGACAATATCATGGCGACAATTTCTACAGTGTTGTCAGTTCAACGGACTAAACTGATGCAAGCACGCGAAAATTATGATAAGATTCGCAGGTAAGCGTTGATAGACAAGTTACTTAAACCATATTCGTAAGTCGTGTACGAATTTTGGGAACCAGATCATTTTCTGTAGATAATTTTAGGACAAGGAGGTATTCCAATGAATAAAGCAGTAAATTTTATGGTAGGTATGGTCCTCGGGGCCGCGGTAAGTGCTGCGGTCGCCATATTGGTAGCGCCCACTTCGGGAGAAGAACTGAGAGGAAAGATCCAGGGAGAAGTGCAGCGCGTCCAGGATGAAATGAAGCTGGCTGCCGATACAAAGCGCGCCGAACTCGAGGCGCAGCTTGCGGATCTAAAAGCGCCGCGGATTCCCCCATCGTCAGAGTAAAGTTCGAATAGGTGTGCAAGGCTTGGTCGCCTCGGATTAATCCGATAAGTTTGCGGCTAAACTAAAAAAATCGGACACATGATTTTGTGTCCGATTTTTTTGTCTTCGAAATATTCGATTATTTACTTTCGATACTAAAACGGTATGCGGCTTTTTGACTGGTGAAACGCGTGGTGCCTGAGACCACCAGGATCAGCTCGTGAACGTCGCTGTCGATACGGATTGGGAGGTTGAGCGTATTGTCTCCACTGATGACGTACTGCTCAACGCTGGTTGTTTTTCCATTGGAGATCAGGGCCAGGCGGAATGTTTGAGGCAGGTGATTGTGGATACGCACAAAACCTTCTCCATCCCACCCGCTATCGTCCACTTCGAAGTCGGTGAAATAACCTACCTCGGGTATGGAGACATCGTCTAATAGTAATCCCTCGCCGTTGACCGCCGCATCGGTGATGTATTCAAAGCGCAGATAAACACGCTTTCCCGCGAACTGGGAAATGTTCAAGCTTTCCTGAACCCATTCGGCACCACTATCTGGGGTCGGGGCGCTGGATGTACTTTTTCCGTTGTATGCCCAGCCGTAGCTTCTGCCAGAAGGGTCATTCTGGGAGCCAGAAGGTGTTGCGAGGATATTCCAGTTCTCCCCGTCCAACGAGGCGAGCAGATACAGATAATCGTAATCTTTTTCCAGGTCGTACCAGGTCCAATACGTGAGCGTCAGTGGGTCATGATGTTCGCTGAAGTCGAAGTAGCGTGTCAGAGTCATGTCCGATGTGTCCCCTTTATTGGACCAGAACGCATAATTGCCTGAGTGCGGGTCGGTAGGGAGCAGATCAACCTGTACTGAGCCCTCAAAGTTCAGCATGTAATCTCCGGGACAGGTGATCTGTATATAGTCTACGCCGTACTGGTTTACGTCGCGAGTGATCTGTTCGGTGGGGCAGCTGCTGATCGTTTCCGTTACTGCAGGCTGAGGGGCGGATGGATAGTTTTGGTAAGTGAAGCGACCATCACCGAGGGTTTCGTCCTGTAAATAGGAAGTCACGACCCAGTCGGCGAAAACGTCATCAGCCCCGGTTGGGTCGCCTGATCGCGGGTCAGTAATACCTGCCCTTTCAAGCACGACGTCAATGCTGTCGAGGCCGTTATTGGGTTCAGCGACGAGGGCCTGGGTGATACCTTCTCCGAATCGATCCAGAAAATAGGTCAAAAATAAGAAGGACGCCCCGTAATTGGGCAGGCTGTTTTGGTCTGATGGCGGCCAGTTGTTGAGCTGGAGATCGGGGTCTGTAGTGTAAACATAATCTACGCCACCCGAATCATAGTTGTTCAAAAACATGGCTAATTCGGCGAAGCCTTCATTCAACCAGCTCTCTTCGTTGCGATCCCGATACCAGTGGATCATGTGTTGGAATTCGTGTGCCAGCACACCGTAGGTAAATTCCCTATCCAAATCAACAGTGTCTGCGTTGAGCAGGAACATTTCGTGTGCGTTTGAATATTCACTCACTTCTGGTGGATATTCGTCTTCTGGAGAGAACATCCCTGCAATGGTTTCACCCAGGCCCCTGGCATAAAGTATGTAAAGATGAGGGTCTCCATCTATACCCGGCGACCATTCACTACCAAAAAAAGCGCGGTTGGTGGGGTAGATTTGGTACTCAAATGCATCCCCCAGATCCTTAAGTTCGTTGGAGTCGAATTGTACGCCGTCTTCGACCCAGAAGTACGCGTGGTCTGTGACATACTGCAGAGTGGCGTCTACCTCGAAGCTCGAGTTGGTTTCGGAGTCCAAGACCCAGAATGATTTCTTTGCGCCAAGCTGGTACGGGGCTGATTGATCGATAAATGTGAGGGATGTGATAGCCTTGCCTTGAAGCCGCCATGCAACGTCTACCAGATCATTGATCGGGACGGCCGAATTCTGTAATGTTCGCAACGTTTCAGTCAATTCAGGGGATGACGGTATCATGGGGAGCGGTGTTTCAGACGTTAGAGGCTCTGGTGAATGGGTTTCCTCCACATCGACCTGGCTTGGTTTATTTGTGGGGTACGGGGTAGATGGACGGACGACGACTGGTGTAGATGTAGGCTCTTTGGAGATGGATACATTGAAGCTTGTGGCCTGATCTGCGATACGTCGCGCGAGCAGCGTTATACCGCCGAACAGGCTCACACACACCAGCGCTGCGAGACAGGCTGCTGCAAAAACTCCCAGGATGGCGATCAACGTCCGATTTTTCAAGGGCTACTCTCAACATGATGCGCGTTATCGGACAGAGCTATTGGGGGTTGAGTGTCTGTGGATGCCTCTGACTTGCTGTGCTGTGAATTATAGATAATCCAGGTAGATGCAGTGATCAGGCCAAACACGACCCATATGTTGGGTAAAGCAAAAGAGTCAAAGGAAACAGCGCCAATAGAGAACGAGATGATACCAAGTATTCCAGCAGTACCCCAAAACCTGGCAGTGGTATTGCGTCCAGGGGAGAGCCATAGGAACAATGCACAGCCCAAGACGGCGAGCAGGAATGCCAGAAAAGCAGCCAGACCGACCACACCGGTCTCTGCAAGCAAACGCAGGTAAAAGTTTTTGGGTGTTACCAGGCGATTCCGGCTTCCCTCAGGTGTGACCAGGCGCATAACCTCGGGCAGGGCGGCGATCGGTTCGTCGGGCAGGTACTCATCGAAGTGAAAAGCGTAGTTACCGAGTCCGACACCCAATGTTGGATGGTCCTCAAAAATATTTAACGCCGTTTCGCCGTATGAGAAACGTGCACCAAATCCCAGGTAATCTAAATATCCTGATATGCTGGTGTATTTCTTATCCGTCCAATAAGTCCATATTCGTGAGAAAAACTCGTTGTTGAGCCCGGCAGTATAGATAAAGCCGGTCAGGATAGAGACGGTTAAAACAATCTCGATCAAACGTCGAGTCTTGCTTCCAATGGTTATCTTTTCCCCGATGTGTGTCTTCGCCCGGATGGGTCTGAGGAAAAGCAGGCTGATGAGTGCCAGAATAAAAAATACTATCAGGCCGGCTCGGGAGAATGTGAATGCCAGGACAAATACTGACCAGGCGAGCATGATCAATTCAATGGTCAACCAGCGCCATCGCCATCGGAAAACAGTGCGGCCTGTGAGAACAGAGGCTAACAACCAGGGCAGCAGCAAAATCGTGATCTGTTCGGCGAACCAGTTCGGTTCATAGGTCAGTCCGGATACACGCGTGGTAAACAGACGCCGGATGGAAATGTGGCTCTGGATTCGGTTCAACCAGCGATAGAATAGCCGCTCGAAGTTGATCACGTAAACAGCCTGTAATGAACCCCAAATGAACGCAAGAAAGAAACCTGCATACAACCAACGCAGTGAGGCGCGCAAGTCGTCTAAAGTACGTGGCATTACACTCACAGTCAGATATATGCCAACTCCAACCCCCAGGGTGATCAGAGCGCGCAATGAACGCTCAGGCACAGAAATGCCGAGGGCGGGTTGGATGCCCTGAAAGAATGCCAGCATTGTGCTCAGTAAAACCACCAATATGAACGGTATCAGCGTAAAAAGTGTCGGGTATATGGGTTTCTTGAACAAGTAAGGGATTGTGACCAGGATCAGCAGAATGATCAACGGATATATGGATAGCGGCCGTACGAGTGCGTTCCCTCCAATGGCGGGTGGGAAATAGGGAAAGCTGGTCACCGGTAAGAATAATAGAAACAGAGCCCAGGCAGCTTTAGGCAGATAAATAAAAAAGGATTTGATCACCGAGCGGATCATAATTTGCCTTTGAGATTAGCACGCACCAAACCGACAACTAACCAGACGATCATACCTATCAACCCGCCAACCAAAGCCGCCAGACCAGTATTACGCACAGGTTTGGTTTCCGGTGCGGATTCTGATCCTCTCTCCACGTAGATGCTCGAAGACAATCCGCGGCTCTCGGCTAAGGCCTTTTCGTACTGCGCAGAGATTTCCACACGCGAAGTTTCGAAGGTCTCAATTTGAGTTTCCAGCGTCTCAATGCCTGCTCCCAGAGAGACCAGGCTGCTCTCTGACCAAGTGATGTACTCATGCATGGCTGCATCAGGCTCGGGAAAACTATTCAGGAGCACCTCCCATGCCGGGTCGTAGCCTGCGGCCCTAGATGCGAGAGACCAAAGTCTCCAGCGTACACTTAGGTCAAGCGGTTGTCCCTCTGGTGATTGGGAAACTGATTCTGCCCAGGCTTGCAAGCCCTCCCTTACACCGACTAATTCAGCGTAGCGGATTTTGGCTTCAGCTTGTTTTTTATTCAAATCTTCAAGCTGACCGCTCAACATGATCAGTTCGAAAGCGGCGTTCGAAGCATTTAGATAAGTCTCTAAGAACACGTCCACCCAGGTATCGAGCGCCGTGGAAGCATGCTGCGCTGTGTCGCTTTCAACACCCAGCCGCCATGTACCGGTGTTGCGCCAGGATATTATGAGTGAACCCCTCAGCACTTCAATGGGGATCTCGTCCCAATATGGTTCGATCTGGCGCAGCCGGTCATGCGTCTCCTGGATGATATCCGGTGCGACCATTAACGCGTTCAGCTCGCCCATGTTCCAGTTCTTGTAATCGTCCGGGTTGCGGAAGATGGCATCAGAGTTGTAGGCTACAAAGAGTGTTGTTTCAGACGCGTGGGGAGTAGGAAAGATTAATGACACCGCCAGGCCTAAAAGAGCGCCAACCAGGAACGCTAAAATAGCGAACGGCCAACGATGCGTGTATTCGAGCAGGTATTGCCTGGCGTCCCATTCTGGGGTCATGTCAAGGGTTCTCGTGGATATTTCGAATGCATGTGTAAACTCAAATGTCGGTTATTGTTCATCTTATGGTTCAATAGATATCAATGAATTGCATGGTGGACAAGATGCTTTCTTGTCTTGGAGGCGCAAGAAGGCATCTTGCGCTATATCCCATTTATTAAAGCCTTAACCTATTGGTGTCTTGTATTTTTCATGCAGAATTTCCCTGCTGGGAAACCTGGTAAGTGTGATAGTTCAACTGCTGCATATCAGCAAGCAAGTGGTAATTATAGAAGTGGATAGAATCGCATAATTTTAATCTTCTTCGGCTGCGCAATGATTAATATTGGGTAAGGGGGAAAAGAACGCCAATTTTGGGTAGAAAAAACGATCATTTCGGCTTCTGTCGACCGGCAAATTTATCGTGCCTGAAGATATTTGCTGCTAAGGCCAGGGCGAGTTTAACCAGCATGGCCAGGTAATAGAGCCAGTTAAAGAGGAAGAAATATTCGCCAGCCAGGTTTTTACGATAATACAGCCAGTACGAGCGGTGCCATTCGATGATCGATCGATATGGTTGGACTCTGGATCCTCCCTGACCTCCGAAATGGGTAATCTGAGCTTGCGGGTAATAGTAAATCTTCCATCCCGCTATGCGAGCTTGAAAGCAGTAATCTGCGTCCTCCTGGTAGGCAAAATATCGCTCGTCCAGATAGCCCAACTGATCAATTACCTGTCGACGGATCACCATACAGGAACCAGAAACACCCGCTACTTGATGTGTTTCATCTTCGTCCACGTAGTTCATCAGATACTGTCCGAAAAATTTGCTGCGTGGGAACAGTCTGGACAAACCCAGGAAATAAGAGGTTACGGCCCATGGCTTGGACTCGCCGCGCCGGCAGGGCTGCTGCAAGGAGCCATCGGTGTTGAGCACTTTTGGACCGCAGATACCCACATCGGGATGCGTTTCCATGAAGTCAATCAGCCGGTTCAAAGCCTGCGCGTGCACGATCGTATCGGGGTTAAGCAGAAGCAGGTATTCGCCACGCGCTCTTCGTAAGGCCTGATTCATTGGAGCCGTGAAACCGAGATTTTCTGAGTTTTTGATCAGTTCCACGGCGGGGAATTCGCCCGCGAGCATCTCTATGGTCCCATCCGTAGAGTGATTGTCCACAACAATGACCTCGTAGGGGCAGTCGGGTGGATTCTCGTCGATGGATCGCAAACATTTCCGGAGATAATCACTTGCCTGGAGGGTTAAGATGCAGACGGATAGCTTCGCGTTGACCATGACTGGATTAAGTTTTCTTTTTATAGGGGATCACTGGTGAGACCAAACGCCGGAAGTAGATCCATATTTGCATAAACAGTGTCCGCAGCCCTCGATAGCGGGCATTGTAGAGCGCCATCTGTGAGAGCGTAGGGGAGCGTTCATCTTCCTCGCTCGTACTCGATATCACGAGGTGTTCGCTCTTTTGAGACGTTTCTTGTTCTACATCTGGCAATTGCTCCCAGAGTGGGATGCTGTAAACATCCTGGTTAATTTTGTTCAAGATGGTAACCAATTCTGCGGCCCTTTCAGCGGGATGGTATCTCTCCAAAACATCCTGGTAGGCACGTTTTCCGGTTGAACGCCGGAGGTGTTTGTCCTCTATGAGCAGGCAAAGCGCATCGATCCATTCTTCTTCACCGGCGGCCAAAAAGCCATTATCACCTGGGCGGATGGCATATTTGAAAGGTTCGGTTGGGCTGGCAATAGTCGGGACCCGCACCAGTCCGGCTTCGACATATTTGATTTCGCTCTTTGATTTCCCAAACGGGTTGTCCATAACAAGGGGCGCGATGTTTACATCAAAATTAGCCTGCAGCTGCGGCAGCTCTCGCCAAGGGATCCATTTATGGCGGTGTATCCGGTCTTCCAATCCACCCCAGTCCATACCGGGGTTGAGCGGGCCAACCAACCACAGCTCAGCCTGTGGGTATCGTTCGAGCACGTGTTTCACTGCCGGTTTGGCAATCTGGAAATCTTGATCGTGGGTTGGGGTTCCGCTGGCGTAACCAATGACCACTTTTCCCGGAGAATCCTTTCTATGTGCGTACGCATCTTCTGAGATTGCGAGCATTTCAAGGCTGAACGCGTTACGCTGGATATATGCCGGTTGGCCCAGTTCCGCCACCTGGTCTGCCAGGTATGATGTAGAAACAAGCAATGCTTGACTGCGCTCGAGGGTGGTGCGGTTTCTTAGCATGTCCTCCCGGTAAAGCTTTGCCCGAACAGGGTCCTGAAAGTCCGGACTGTCTATCCATTGAAATGCAGCCGGATCGAAAACCAGGTCGTCAACGTCTGATATCACCAGGCCGCCCTGATTTATTGTACGCTGCAGCAGCTCCTCAACATAAGAGTTATAAGTCACGCGGTGCAGGATGACGACCGAAGAATTGGCCATTCTCGTTGGAAGCTGTGCATCGGTGATGTGGGACAGCGTGCACTCTGCTCCAGCCAGTCTGAGCTGTTCGTATGGATGGAATGTGCGGTAGCGGCGGGTATCACCTTTCACGCCACTTAGGATGAGAATTGATATTGGGGTGCCCGTTGACTGTGTCATCGTATTCCCATTTTATATCACAAGGGATAAAGAATATCTTTGAGGGCTGCAGTGTTTATGGAAGTTGATTCAATTAACGATGGAGAGTAAAGGGCAGGTATGTCATTTCGAGGTGCGCTACTTTAATGATGCGGACTTCCATGGATGCCGGATCGTAACCGGGCGCAGTCAAATCAATCGTTGTATCAAAAGTACCCAGGCCGACATTGGTGGGGATAAAACGAATGACCAGATATTCCCCGTTATATCCTGTAGTCCGCTGTGAGGTCCCCTGCGCGCCCAGGTAAAGCCAGTTTGCGTTCGCAGTTGCGGTCCATTCGATTGGTGATTGTGTTGGGTAGATAATACGAACCGTCCGGGTAGCTGGGGTGTCATTATCTGTCAGGGCGTGAATGCTACCTGGTAGAACCAGGCCCGTATATTCGTCTGCGCCGATATCCGCATGGACTGAACTGGGGCGTGGGTCACCGTCCATGTCTATCGCTGTGTCGCTATCGGACGCCAGATCAATAGCGACCGATGAGTTGGTGAGGTGGAAGTCATAGTCTGGCGCATTAGGAGATACAAAATCTACAGAGTTTTCAAAATACATGCTGCTCAACCCGGTGATGGTACCAGGGCTAAATGGCTTGTTGTTGGTATTGATATCGTTTGTGTTGCCGGCAAACAATCCCTGGTGGAGGTTCACTGAGCTGCCTTCGGTCACCGTCAGGGCAGATGTGTCCGTCGTATCTGGATTAACATGGTTGGCAATGATGGTATATTTGATGGTCGCGATTGCAGGAGCTCCGCTTGATCCATATAAACCGTGCACCTGAATCGCCTGACCAGCTTTTAAGTACCCGATAAAACGGTTACCTGCTACTGTGGAATGGATGATATTGGCGTCCATGGCTTGAATGACGATCCCTGCACCTCCCCCGCCGACACTGTTACCAGGGGAGCCAACCTGCATACGATTTCCAGCTATGATGCTATTTATTATGTTCGCCTGGTAACGTCTTGTGGGCGTGAAGGCTGTTATATAAGCGCCTCCTCCACTGGGTGCTCCTGCATCTCCGCCAGACTTGGATGCACCCGAGATGGCCGCGTTATCGATAATGTTGACCCGATCGAGATCCGCATCCGTGTTGTCGGTTAGAATGGCGCCGCCAAAGGCGACGCCGCCTGATGCTGCGCTGCCCCCATTCGCTGAATTTCCTCGTAGTGTGGCCTCGGTGATTGTGATGTTTGCTTCTTCGGCGCTAATGGCGCCCCCAAACCCACCACCCCCTTCGGCCCCCGAACTTGATCCTGCATCCCCACCAATGACCTGGTTGCTTTGGGCAGTTATTCTGGTAAGGGTTACGGAACTGCCGGTCTGGAATGCGGCCCCGCCACCCAATGCATCGGCGTGGAGTCCGTGAATATTGTCTTTGCCACTGCCGTTTGAGTTTCCCGCCTGTGCTTTATTGTTGGTAAAAGTGAGATCGGTCCCGTTTAATGCAGATTTGTAAGTGAACAGAGCACCACCAAGGGATACGCCACCACGATAGGTTCCTGTCCCACCGAACGCCTGGTTTTCATCAAAAGTAACCCGCTCCAGGACGGAAACAACACCCCCCTTTGTAGATTGGATGGCCAGTCCGGCTCCTGAGCCACCGCCACCGTATTGAGACGCTGTATTTCCGCCCCTGGATTTGTTGTTCTTGAAAACCATATCGCGCAAGGTGACGTTGCTGTTTTGGGCCCACATTCCACCACCAAAGGCATTTATATAGAAATCGTCACCGCTACTTGCTCCTTGTGCCAAACCGTTCTGGATGGTGAAGCCTTCCATGCGCAGGCTGGCGGTTGAGTTGTAGGCAATGATGGATACACCTCGCGAAGAATTTTCTCCATCGATAATGGTCGGGTTGCTGGATGGATCAAATTTGCTCCAGTTGTTCGTCGAATAACCACCCAGTATGGTCAGGTGCTTATCAACAAAACAGACAACTGCATTCGTGGTCAGGAAACTGCAGTTGTCTGTATCGGAATGGTATTTGTACGCCCCAGCTGCGACCTGGATGACGTCCCCTGAATTGGATTGGTTGACCGCAAATTGAATTGTCTGGCAGGGATTAGATTCGGAGCCACAATCTTGTGTGTCGGTACCGCTGCCCACAACTTTGATGTACGTCGTGTCTGGCCGGGCGGATACCGTTTGTTTATGCGGATGGGTCAGGGAGAAACTTACGGCGAACAGCAGGGATAGCACCAGAAACTGCAGCAGTTTTCCATAATTAATTTTCATAGGAAAAAATTCTACTCAAAATTGGACTTTCGGGTGATAAGACCTCATTAATTAGTGAATAAGGTCACATTAACTCCTGCTATCTGACCCCAAGCTGCGTCAGCAGTTCATCCAGTCTCGCGTTGTGGTGATTTTTATCATATTTTGTGCTGTCTATAACTGCCTGCGCTGCCAGTTTCTCTCGCAGGTGATCATTGTCAATTAATCCCAGTGTGAAGGTTTGAAGTTCTGCGAGAGTAGACCAGAGATAACCATTTATGTTGTGTTTTACGAGTTCTGGCTGTCCGCCCTTATCAATAACAATGGGCACACAGCCCGAGGCCATCGCTTCGACAGTCGTTATCCCGAAGTGCTCAAATCTTTCCGGATTTTTCTTTTCATCCTCTCCATAACCGGTAGCATGCCAGTAAATGGAGCTCGTTGCGTACAGGTATACTAATTCTTCAAAGGGGGCGTCGAGATGGATAGTGATGGGATACCCTACCACTGCATTTCGGACCTGATCCATATATGCTTGATGTTCTTCACCGGGTGTGCTGCCGCCGACCAGATGAAGTTCCCATCCACTTAGGCCCCGATCAACCATATTTTTAAACGCGGTTACAAGCTCCAGGTGCTTCTTGTTATGCGATCCGGCAAAGAACCGTCCAACATTAAGTATTTGTGGGTGTTTTTTATCCACGGGTAGTTCCCCCACGTCAACCGGAGGGTTTATTACGTCACTTTCACGGTGCCAGTAGCGCTTGATCCACTTTTGTGAATAGTCTGAGATAGTCCACAGCTTATCGTATGTATCCAAATAATCCAGGATCGAAGAATTGAGATGGTAGTGTTGTAAACGGACGCCGCCGTTCGTGTAGATTCGTTCAAATAATGTGTGGTACATGCGATGTTGAGGCAAACTCAGCCGGATGTCGCGGATTTCCATCTTTGGTTCCCCATCCGATTTAATATCCCCTATCGCCTGAATCGTGAGCACGGTGGGTGATGACTTATGGTTGTTATTTATTTGGATTTGAAAAGAATCGCACGAGCCGCGCTCTGAAAACTGGATTTTATCAATTATTTCGTCCTCTAGATGCAACTCTGCGCCTGTGACCCGCGCATCTATGGCACACAGGTCAAATTGCATTTCGTAAGTTGATTTGTTGTAAGGTAAGTGGATATTCAGCAGGCTATCAGTTGACCACCTAAAAGATGTATCGACTACGTTAAATGCATGAACACCGGTCATCAATGAAGGTATTTTAAACCACTCTCGGACAACCCCTTTAAAACGTCGCAGTAACGTGATGCGCCTACCTACATTCGCAGGAAAAAAAATGAGAGATGCGTTGATTCTTGCCAGCGAGGGAAAGAAATCCAGGTAAGAGGTATTGATGAAGAAGTCATAATCTGCGGTCAAGGGCGAGATTTCAAGCGGATGACAATCGGGTGTGGTGATAAATTCGACCCGGGATAGATCCAGATTCAATCGCTCTTCGGCGCTCTCCTTTGAAACTTGTTTATGGCTGATCACATCTACCGCGTGCGATTTGCTGAGATGTTCGGCTATCGTCAGACTGTGTTTCTCTCCACCACCCAGGGTATGCAGCCAGCGGTTGTACATTCCTATACGCATATTTTATTCCTTAAACCAGCCAGCTAACTGTCGGTGAGATATCTTTTTCCCCTTTTGAATGCGGTATCGTTTGCGCCACAATGCCGGCTGCCATAAAAATAAGGTTGCCATAACGTGCAGGTGGACGCGCAGCCGCCCGCCATTCGTGCGCCAATCGGGTTTTAATGTGAGTAAAGACACCAGTATTTTCCAGGCCAGTCGGGCGACTTTTAATGTGTAGCCACCCCAGACACGGGTGACCTGCTTCACTGCACCATTTTTGAATACCATGGCTAACCGATTGCGTTCGGTCAGATACAAAAAAAACGGGGACCATTCCTTCGATGTTCCACAGTGAATGTGCCGGACGACCGCATTCGGGGCATAGTACACGCTCCAATCTCGCAGGCGAGCTCGCCAGGACAGGTCAGTGTCTTCATAATACATGAAGAACTCATCATCAAGGAGCCCTACGTCATTTAACATGTCCTGCTTCAAAAGTAAGCTTGCTCCGCAACCCGCAAACACCTCTTCTTCCTGGTCGTATTGTTTGGTGTCCGTTTCATGGAAAAGCTCGAAATCGCGTACAAAGGTACCCCTGTCGCGCCCCGAACCATTTCTAAAAATGATGGAGCCTGTATTTTGTTCCAGCGGTCCGGCTAAGTCCCGGCTCGAGGCCGGCAGTGTCAGACGATAATTTTGTTGGGATGCAGAGACCGTCCATTCATCGAGCAGGGTGTCATTGACATATATTTTTAGTAGAACATCCTGCGTCTGCGGGCGAGGAGCGGCAAGCTTTAATTCCAGCGGCCAATCGCCGGAGCCCTGCGGAACCGGAACGCCCAGCAGAGAAGCAGCATTTGTCCAGCGGAAGCTCTCGCCAGAAGGCCCTAACTCCTTTCCATAGAAGCCGTCTAAATATTGGACCACACCCCTTGGAGTGCTGCTGTCTACGTTTAAAACCTGGATGCCCAAACTTCGATCATCACCTGGGGGAACGAAGGTGCTCGCTTCCAGGCGTAAATCGACCTGATTATAAAACATCTGCAGATGACCGGTCACCATACCGGCACCAGGATGGGATCGGGCTGTTTTCACTAACTCCTCAAGCCAATCATCCGTTGGCGCTGTATCATTGTTGAGCAGGACTTTATATTCCCCGTTGGCGTGCTTTATGGCAACGTTATTCCCACTTGCGAACCCTAAATTTTTACCGTTCTCGAGCACCCTGACCCAAGGATAATCATCTTTTAAGAGATGCAAAGAACCATCATTCGAGCCGTTATCGGAGACGATCACCTCGAATTGATCCTTCGGATAAGTTTGAGAATCCAGCGCATCGAGACAGGCTGGCAGGAAATGAGCTCCGTTGTAGTTCAGTATGATGATGGAAATGAAAGGTAGATCCATATTTATTTTCTACCCAACCGCCGTTTGGTCCAGCGGTAAACACGGAACGGAAAGAAACTTCGATAATACTCAAGAGCGGCTTCCCTTTCCGCGTCTTTCTCATGTATGACCTGTTCTAAAAAGGCGTCCTTATCCCGGATCACCTGTTCGAGAAATGCGTCTTTATCGCGCCCGATTCTTTCAACTTCGGTAAGGTAGAGGCCTTTATCAGGAGCCTGGTAGGGATTATTACAATAGTCTGAAAGCGGTTCTACTACACGCTCCCAGCTTAATTCTTCACGCAGTCTATCGAAGGCTTGCGGCAGGTATGAGTCTGTACCTGTAAAGAGCATTTTATCGATCGCAGCCGCCATGACCGCTACGTCTCCCGGAGGAACGGTTAAGCCCAGATTCTCGTTTTCAACCCAACCAGCCATCGCATCTCCCTCGGTGATGATCAACGGTACAGCGGCCCAAATACAATCCAGCACACGAGTGCGAAAGGAGAAATGTGTCTCGATGTGGTTGGGGTGAGAGATAACGCCGAGATCAGCTTCGGTCAAATAGTTTACACGCTGTTCGTAGTTAACCCAATCCCCGAAGAAGATCGATGTATTATACAGTCCCAATTCCTGGCTCAGGTTAATGGCTTTCTCCGGCATCGTCATGCCTGTTACGAGTGGATTGGGGTGATGTGTGCCCATGAAATACAGCTTCAGCGTGGGGCGTTGGGTGGTTAATTCGCCAACCGCTCTGATCAAGGTCAGTGGATCAAGCCAATCCCACAACCCGCCTGACCAAAGAATCAGCTTGTCATCCTGGTCGATACCAGGGAGGATGCCCTTCAAGACCGGACTGGTTGAGCCAGGTTTTCCCTCGGGCAAGCCAAAAGGTACGATGTCGATTAATTTCATTAGCGTTGGATCAGCCTGGTAGGTATGGGGGTTGATCCGTTTCAAGGCATGCAGCCAACCGAGCCAATAGCCTCTTTGCCGTTCACTGGCACAGAAGAAAAAATCCCCGGCCCGAATGAGTTCTATTTGGACACGCAAATACTCCTCGTAGGCTGATTTCCAATTGTTCTGGTCGTCCTTATCATGCCAGACCAGGCTTTCCAATAATGAAGGCACATAGAGATCCACAGCCATGGGTATATCAAGTTCTCGCAAGTAGGGGTGGAAATGGAGCACAAATCCGTGCAGTACGATGACGTCGCTCTGGGATGCGTAGGGACTTATGTCTCCGTTTTCCAGGTCGTATGATACGAGTTGAACCAAATCTGAGTGCAGATCAGTGCCCTGTGGGCAGGCCAGCGTCACTTCGTTGGACTTGGTCAGGGCACGGGCTAACTCCCAGTAGCGGACTCCGACGCCTCCCATGCTGCTGCTGATTATGTCACCGCTGATGATTAAAACTTTGCTCATGGATTAATTTCTCGTCCTATCGGTTGAATCGAGTGTGTCAATTTATTTGTCCGGCTGCGTTGCAAGGACAAATAGACAAGCAACTCATAATTGAAGTATTTGTATCACTTGTTTGAATAGTATTTCAGTATGTTCTGTAAACGAGCAATTGGTGCTTCTTCGTCAATTCGTTTTAATGTTGGTTTTCGCACTGCATAAGAAAGATTGGGGTTGTAGTGTGGGTCCCCGTTCTCAACCAAGTCCTTGAAATGTGAATACCCGAGCTGTAAGTCTTCGTATGGCATGAAGCGAGCGCGGGATTTTCCTTCGTGGTGGATCAATTTTGCGTAGGGCGTGTATACGTTGCGGTACCCCGCTTCCATCACCCTCAGGCAAATCTCCACGTCGCTGAAAACCAGGCTATATTCCTCGGAGAACCCCCCAATTTGATCGAACACGTCGCGCCGCAAAGCCATACAAGCGCCTGTCACAGCGGTGTAATTTCGGTACCATTCAACGGATCCGAAAGGTCCACTGCTGCCTTCCCGCATTCCCGAAAAAACGTGACTCGCGTGACCCTCCAGGCCGACCACGATCCCGGCATGTTGGATGGTGCCATCCGGGTAAATTAGTTTCGCACCGACAACACCAATCTCCGCACGGTTTGCCCAGCGGACGATCTCTTCCAGCCAGTCGGGATGGATCACTTCGGTATCGTTATTCAGGAAAAGCAGTATTTCTCCTTGCGCGTACCTGGCTCCGGTGTTCAGGGCGATATTGAAATTAAATGCGTCACCGGGTTCATAGATCACGATGGATATGACAGGATCGTGCTCGATCTGTGCATAATATTTGTGCGTATCGCGCTCCTCGCTGCCGCTATCTACCAGGATGATTTCGTAGTTTTTAAACGCGGTCAGCTTTTTAATGGATGAAACACAGGTTTGAAGTAATTCAACATGATCTTTTGTGGGGATGATGATGGAAACCAGGCTTTCATCAACGGGCCAGGAAACTTTCATTTGTCCGAATTCAGATATAAAAGTGCTTGCATCCTTCACCCCTCTGCGTTGTAGATGCTCCTTGACTCTTCTGGAATGATATACCTGGGAAGAACCAGCGTATCCAGTACGGTCAGGCTGTCCATTGTGGTAAAGCACCTTTGGTATGTGGTGAATGTGTGCAGTCCTTTCGATGCAGCGGAAATTCAGATCACCGAAATCAGGTTCCATTAACGATTCCTGGATGATGATCTCGTCAATCAGGATGCGGCGGAAGGCAGCATGGGTCAGGTAGTTGGTAGACAGCATCAGGTCAGGAGACCAATCGGGTTTAAAAAACGGGTCCTGACGAGTCTCGCCGTCGGGTGCTAACATGTCTTCGTCGTAATAGACAATATCATGCTCCGGCGAGAGGCTAACGGCTTTTATGATTTCAGCGAGCAGATTCGGAGCGGGTCTGTCTCCAACATCCACTAAAATGACATATTCCCCCGAGGCTTTTTCGAGAGTGATGCTCACTGGATCAACGTGTTCTCTGTCAGTGTTTATCTCGTGATGGTGAAGCCGAGAGTCCTTAAGAGTGGGTTTTTCACGAATATCACCGAGCTCGTTAGCGAATCTGTCATCAATCGCCAGGTGGGCTTCCCAGTTGCGATAGGTTTGAGCATTTAGCCCATCCAATGTTTTGAGCAAGTCATCCGAAGAACCCGTTACACAAGGGATGAGAAAACTGATCAACGGCTGATGTTCAGGAGGTTCGGAGGATGTATTGCTCAGGTTGATATGCCCCGCATGTCCTTCGTTATCATCGATCCATCTACGGTAGCTGTAGAGACCGAAATAATCCTGCAGATATACTTTTTTCTTGAAGGCAGCAGTTTTGAGCTTCCAGAGTCGGCTATTCTGATTTTTATTTGGTGCCATTGTGGTAGAGGGGGTTTAAGTTCGTTGGGAACGTGCCTCAATATGGTTGGCTTTCCCGGTATGCCGCGATCACTACAGGGGTCTCCCCAATGGCTTCCAACTTTCCCTGATCTAACCAGGCGGCGTGCTGGCACATTTCTTCTATCTGCGCCATGTTGTGAGAGACCAACAAAATCGTTGCCCCTCGATCTCGAAATTGATTAATGCGCTCTGTGCTTTTGCGCTGGAATGCTTCATCCCCAACGGATAAGACTTCGTCTATGATCAATATTTCCGGGTCGACGTCGGTCGCTACGGAGAAACCCAGCCGGGCCCACATACCGGATGAGTAGGTACGTAAGGGTGCGTCGATGAAATCCCATAATTCAGCAAACTCCACGATGTCGTCAAATTTAGCGGCCATTTCTTCTTGGGTGAAGCCCAACATGGCACCGTTTAAATATACGTTCTCACGGCCGGTCAGCTCCGGGTGGAACCCGGCGCCGAACTCAAGCAGCGGCGCCACGCGGCCTTTCACCAGCACGCGGCCTTCCGTTGGGCGCAGCACTCTGGCGATCAACTTCAACAGCGTGCTCTTACCAGCGCCGTTCGGGCCGATCAGACCAAATACCTGCCCCTTATTCACATTGAAACTAACGTTATCCAAAGCCAGGAAGGAGTTATATTTTATTTTACCTTGCACCAGGCGGATGACATATTCTTTAAATGTGCTGACGCGTTCATTAGGAACGCGATACCGGACTGATGCATTTTCCAGTCGGATAACTTCGTTGTTGTTGAGGGGTATGGCAGTTTCCATAGATGCGGGATCAGGTGCGGTATGCAAACTCATCGGATTTGTTGGCAAAGACAACCCAGCCAATCACAAGGGAAACGGTAGAGATAACGATCGTGGGCAGCAGTTCTTCCCAAGTCGGTAAACGACCTTCGTAAATTGGTATGCGGTAGAGCGTAACTATATAGTACATCGGGTTGAGATGAGTGATCCAATATGCGGACCCTTCGGGCAATATCTCCACCGGATATATAATGGGGGTCAGATACATCCAGCCGATCAATACGATCTGATACATTTCGGAAACGTCGGGGAAATATATGGCCATGGTGGAGATGAACAGTCCAACACCCAATGAAAATGCTGCCAAGAGCAGAATTGGCACCGGCAGAAACAACATGGCAGGGGTGATGGGGACCCCGGTAATCAACATGACGAGCAGCAATGGAATCGTCGCCAGGCCGATGTTGACCAAACCAGTGGCTATTGCTGCCAGGGCGAACGAGGTCCTGGGTATGTAAATGCGGTTAAGCAGACCGCCACCCCAAACCAGGTTCACCATCGAAGCAGTGGTCGTTTGGGCGAAAAATGTCCAAGCCAACAAACCGCTCAGTACGTAGGTCGGATAACCGTAAATATTCCCGAATTTGAAGACCTGCGAGAAGACGATGGTCAAGATGAGCATCATGGCCAGTGGGTTGAGCAAGGTCCAGGCGATGCCCAGGACAGATCGTTTGTAGCGAGTTAATATATCGCGCCGCGCCAGCTGCAGCACCAGGTTGCGATAATTTAACACCTCGCGCAGTTCGTCCAGCGCCAGATTGCCTTTTTTTGCGCTGTCGTAAATTGGTGGTGCGTTTTTAGTGGTATCCATGATAACTAATGTACATGTATTTAAATAACTTCGTAGGTAGAACTGCCTGCTACGATATTACTATTCTGACATTGCAAGGGAAAGAGTCTCCCTCCATGGGGGCAGGCTCAAACCGAATGTGTCCACAAAGCGATCACAGTTCAGGGCAGAAAAAAGTGGTCGACGTGCTGGCGTAGGGAAATCGCTGGACTTTGCTGCCAGTACCTCCTGGGTTAACTGTTCTTCCCTATTGGGGTCGAACTCCAAGATTGCATCAGCCCAATCCATACGGCTGGTGTAACCGTCCCCCGCCAAGTGGTAGATGCCGCGCCGTTCGAACAACCAGGCGCTTATGTCATCACCGGCCATGGCGATTAATTGGGATGTGACTTCTGCCAGCATGCGCGCCCAGGTTGGGTTGGCGATTTGATCAGATACGATTCTCAATTCTGGTTGTTGGCGGGACCAATCGAGCACCTTGGTCACAAATCCATCGCCCCGCATACTGTATACCCAACTGGTGCGTAAAATCATATATGGTCCGCCAACATCCTGGATGGATTTTTCACCAGCCAATTTGCTGCTACCGTATTCGTTCAGCGGGTTGGGGGAGTCGGTCTCCAGGTACAGGCTCCCTTTTTCACCATCAAAAACGTAATCTGTGGAGTAGTGTATGATGGCGGCTCCCAGGTCGGCAGCCTGTGATGCAAGCAGACCCGGCGCATGACCGTTGATTGCCATTGCCGTTTGGGGTTCGCTTTCGGCGCGGTCGACTGCGGTGTAGGCAGATGCATTTACGATCAGCTCTGGTTGGATTTTCCAAACCAGGTCTGGAATGCTTTCTGCCTGGGCGAGGTTAATTTCGGGGATATCCAAAGCCACGACCTGACCTAATGGCGCTAACGTGCGGTGAAGCTCCCAGCCGAGTTGCCCGTTCTTACCCAGCAGCAGTATCTTCATGCGTTTCCATCATTAAACGGCAGGTCCTCTTCGAGCAGTCCCAGCAAGTAGGCGCCGTATTCGTTATTGTTAAACTCGAGGGCCACAGCGCTCAGTTCACCCTTGCTGATGTATCCCATGCGGTAGGCAATCTCCTCAGGGCACGATATCATCATGCCCTGGCGTTCTTCGACCGCTTGAACGAAATTGGCTGCCTGCAGCAGTGATTCGTGGGTTCCGGCGTCCAACCAGGCCACACCACGTCCCATGATGTCCACACGCAGCAGTCCCGCCTGCATATATAAACGGTTCAAGTCCGTTATTTCTATTTCACCCCGCTCGGATGGCTTCAGGCTGGCAGCGTGTTCGACCACCTGCCCATCGAAAAAGTACAGCCCGGGTACGGCGTAGTGCGAGCGGGGTTGTTGTGGTTTCTCCTCAATGCTGAGCGCCCGCCCGGCATCATCGAACTCAACTACGCCATAGCGCCGGGGATCGCGGACGGGATAGGCAAAGATCAATGCGCCGTTGGTCAGTTGAGCTGCGGTTCGTAGTTGTGTTGGAAGACCGTGCCCGAAAAATATATTGTCTCCCAAAATGAGGCATATTGGTTCATCCCCGATAAAATCGGGTTTAACCAGGAATGCGTCTGCCAGACCGCGCGGAACGGGCTGCTCTGCGTAGCTGAAGCTTAACCCCCACTGGTTTCCGTCCTTTAACAGATCACGAAATTCAGGCAGGGCTTGCGGTGTGCTGATGACCAGGATATCGCGAATGCCAGCCAACATGAGCATTGACAGGGGATAGTAGATCATCGGTTTGTCGTAAACCGGTAAGAGCTGTTTGCTTACACTAATGGTCAGGGGGAAAAGGCGCGTGCCGCGCCCTCCGGCAAGGATGATGCCTTTCACGGTGCTGCTCCTCGTTTTTGGTAATTCTTAGTTAGCCAGTTCTGGTAATCTTGTTCCTTAAGAATTGCGTTAACCCACCCCTGATTATTTAAGTACCACTCAGCGGTTTTTATCATGCCGTCTTCTAACGAGTATCGCGGCGTCCAGGAGAGATCACCTTCGATTTTGGAGATATTCACTGCGTAGCGCCGGTCGTGGCCCGGTCGGTCGGTCACTTTTTGGACCAGTGATTCGTGGGGAACATGGGGGGAATTTGGGCGGCATTCGTCCATGATCTCACACAGCGTATTAACTACGGTGAGATTGGTGGGTTGGTTGTTACCGCCGATATTGTACGTCTCTCCGGGCGTGCCTTTACGCAACACGGTCCAGATGGCTTCGCAATGATCTTCTACATACAGCCAATCCCGGATTTGCTGCCCGTCACCATAAATTGGTAAAGGGATTCCCTGTAGTGCGTTTAAGATAATGAGGGGGATCAATTTCTCCGGAAACTGGTAGGGACCATAATTGTTTGAACAATTGGTAATCGTGAAGGGCAATCCGTAAGTGTGACCATAGGATCTTACCAGATGGTCGCTGGAGGCTTTCGACGCTGCATAGGGGGAGTTCGGTGCATAGCGGGTGGTCTCTGAGAATGGGGGATCATCTGGAGCGAGGGATCCATAGACTTCGTCGGTTGAAATGTGATGAAAATGAGGGGTAACCGATGAAGCGACAGGCTTAAGCATGTTGTCAACGATCCAGAGCTGCCGGGCAGCGTCCAATAGAGTGTAAGTACCTATAATGTTGGTCTGGATGAATTGTTTAGGGCCGAGGATCGAACGATCTACGTGGGATTCAGCGGCGAAGTGCACGACCGTGTCGACCTGGTGTTCACGCATAAGCCCCTCGACCAGCGGACGGTCGCAGATATCGCCTTGAACAAATATATGCCGTGTTGTATCTGGTAAATCAACCAGGTTCTCCTGGCTGCCGGCGTAGGTCAATGCGTCCAGGTTAATGATACGTGCCTGTGGTTCAGCTTTCAGCAAGTAGCGGACGAAATTTGATCCGATAAACCCCGCCCCACCAGTGATCAATACATTGCGCATAAAAACTCCATAAGTTCCATCGGCCGCGTAATTTTGTTCATTCGATCAATCAAACAAATTTGACTGAGCTAACATCTTCCCCTGAGAATCTTTGGTCGATAAAATGGGTGGGTTGTCATCGATGAGCGGCCACTCAATTCCAATATCAGGGTCGTTCCATAATAGAGTCCGCTCCCAATCAGGGGCGTAGTAATCCGTGGTTTTGTATACGACTTCTGCCCATTTGCTGAGCACGTAGAAACCGTGAGCGAATCCAATTGGGACCCATATCTGGCGTTTGTTCTCAGCGGAGAGCTCGATACCAGTCCACTTTCCAAAGGTTGGAGAGCTGCTTCGCAGATCGACAGCGACGTCATATATTTCTCCCGCAACAACACGCACCAGCTTGCCCTGGGGATGCTGGATCTGGTAATGCAAGCCTCGCAGTATTTCCTGGCGTGAGCCGGAATGGTTATCCTGCACGAACACGTCCTGGATTCCGGCTGCCGCAAACTGTTGTGCTCGATAGGTCTCAAGGAAAAATCCGCGCTCATCACCATGCACCTGAGGTTCGACCAAGATGACGTCTGCAATAGATGTTTGTGTAAATTCCATAGTTAATGTTGAAGGATCAAAGATAAATTTGTTGAGATGCTTTGATGCCAGGCGCTATTATACCTTCCTTGCTACCGAGGAATACCACCGACTTGCCCTCATCAACAGTTCTGGTATCGTCGCTCTATGAGGAGCACTCATAAAGTGCAGCTCACGGAGAAGCGCATTGATAGAGCTGCAGGTGTTTTGGATATCCATACATGGTGCCATCGAACTGTTTTACCAAAACACAGTTGTTTTTAACGAATTTTTTCTCTAACCTTGGGAGTTCCTGCTCGCCGATGACCAAGTACTGGGGGGCAAAATGTTCTGCCGTCCAGATGGCTACCTGATCAAAATTACTTGCTGAAGATAGCCGGGCAGCAACTTTCGGTTTTATCAGACCTGCAAAATCCACCATTGGACGTTGACTGTGGTAGCCAATGATTCCGATTTCGAGGGAGGCAATCTCAGCGTCCGGATGTGTGGTTAGCTGAAGCCACTCGCCCACAGCCCGATATACCTTTACCCGGATGTCCATCGATTTCTGCAAGTTTCTCAGACCTCCAATCTGTGAAACTGCGAGTACCACGAGCAGCAAAACCGTCAGTGCAGCCCCGACTGCTTTTAGTTTTTCTGCGGAAATGTTCTGCTTACCGGGCTTCCATATCAATTTAAAGATATGAACTGAAACGAGTACCACGCTCGATGCACCGAGACCAATCCAGGCAACGATACCCGGAACGAGTGGGGCGTAATACCAGAAATATCTACTAACTCCCAGGAATGAATATGCTATGAAATATAAAATATTCCAGGCGAAGAATATCAGCCAGCGACGGAAATCCTTATCCCGACAGCTGCGCCAAAGAAGACATCCGACACCAAAAAAAACCAGGGCGGCTTCGATGCGGTAGTGACTGGAGCTCACATACTGATTCGCAATCGAAAGAAACCCGGGGGCGAAGCGCTCACTGATGGGCATCGCCCCCTGATTCTGTTTTGTGAGTAATGTGACCGGGATGGGGGAGCCGAAGTAACTCCAGGCGAAGATGATCCAGGGCAGCGTAATCGCTAAAAAGATGAGAACGGCCTTCAATGGGATGTGCCGGCGCACCCTGATCAGGTAATCGAGCGCTAGAACGCCCCCCACCAGTATCCCATCCGGACGGGCTAACACAGCAAGTGCAGCAAAAACGGCGCTCAGAGAATATGAACTGCGGGCATAAAACGCGAAAGCACCCAGGCATAACGCCAGGTAAAGCGGCATCTCCGAACCCAGTGTAGTGAGCAGAAGTGGGAACGTGGGATATAAAAGAAGAGCAGCCCAACCAATGGGAGGTGCTTTCCATGTTTTCCCTAAATCCCATAATAAAACAGCGCCGGCTGCTAAGCTTATTGCACCAATTAAATTTGCCAGCTTGGGAAGGTTGTCCCAGATTGGGTAGAGTGAGGTTAATAGAAGAGTAAATAGCGGCGTGGTTGTGCTGAGAACACGTTCGCCCGGGTTGTAGACAAAGCCCACACCATTAGCCAGGTTCTCTGCATATCTATAGGTGATGTACGGGTCATCGTAAGTCCAATTCGAGAACCAAACGAAGAGCAGTGCAGTTACGATGAGGATGTAGAGAAGAGGCCACCACCTAGACAGCAGGGCGAATATGGGGTTGTTTTTCAAGCTTGTGAACACTAGAGAAATCGCCGCAGCCGTACACGAATAGACATCGGTATCCAGGCGTATGCGACGGGTCGTATTTTAGCCTTGAAAAACAGCCAGGATAAACGGCCGCCGCCCTCACGCTCGTGGACACGCAGCATTTCTGGCCAGCAGCGGCTGTCTTCAGCGACCGATTTACCTGACCCGTGGAGACGGAAGTTGGCCCACAGATGTGGATGGTAATAAATAGGTGCTACACGGGAGATCCGAACCCACAGATCGTAATCCATGGCGAAGTAAAAGCTTGGGTCGAGTGGGCCCACCTGCTGCCATAGATCAGCCCTAAAGAAGGTCGCCTGCTGCGGTATGTGAACATAACCCCGCCGCAGGCGCTTGTAGTCCGTCTGGTGGGCGGGAAATTTTCCGATCGTTACTCCGTTGCTATCGATTAAATTCGCGTCCCCGTAAACCATGCCGGCCTGCGGATGGGCACCAAGGAATTCGACTGCCTCGGAAATGGCGCTTGGCAGATATGTGTCGTCCGAGTTTATCCAGGCAAGGATCTCGCCACTGGCGCGGGCGAAGCCCTTGTTGATAGCATCGGTCTGTCCTTGATCCTTTTCAGATACCCAAAACGCCAGCCTATCAGCGTAGCGCTGAATGATATCTACGCTGCCATCGTCGGAGCCACCATCGATGATGATGTATTCCAGGTTTTGATAATCCTGGTCCAGCACAGAGCGAATAGTCTCTTCCAGGTACTGGGCCTGATTGTAAGACGGTGTGATGATTGAGACCAGCGGGGTTTGTGTCATCTTATTCCCAATCTTGATCGGTGTAATATATAGCCGCTACGTCGCCAGTCAGTTCCATCACGCGTGTAACTTCCTCCGGGGTCAAGCGTTGTTTCCAGTTGTCGATGTTGGAGCGGCTGTCCAGAGTAGTGCCGTGCACAGATCTTCTGGAGAGCTCCCCTGGATTTGACGGGCTGCTGGATTCCTCTACGAAACGCTGCAATCCAGGCGTAAATTCTATCGACACGTTGGCGCAAAGGTCACGGAAGCCTCCCAGCGGATCGCGGGATAAGTCTTCGTGCCGTACCAAAAGTAAGTCGTGGACCGTCCCCCTGTACGCGTTGACCACGTGGTAAATCATGCGCCACAGCAAGCTGCCTCCCGCGATGATATCTTCAGGATTCTCGCTCATGATTTCCATTTCTCCCTGGAAGGGATACAGCCAGTCCTTCATCAGCAGGGGCTGCTGGAGCAGGTGGTTAAAATCGAAGGACCACACCAGACGTTTGAGGCTGCTGACAAAGGCAGCAGGATGACGCACCAGGACGATAACCTGGCAACCGAGTCGTTGGGAGAACCAGGGTGAAGAGAATACGGCGAAAGGGTCCTTCAACAGTGGGCGTAAATTATTCCGTCGTGCGCGCGAGAAATTACGCCAGTCGCGACCCATTCGAGCCGCGTCTTTACTCGAGCGCAGCGACTTGACCTCCGCCCAGGCGTGATAATTAAAGATCAAGGTTTCTTTTAAAGAGGGAAGGTATTGGTCTTCGTTCTGTTCACAAATATAGGTATACCAATGCCTGACCGGTGCCCGCATAACTCCGGGTCTGTGCAGTACATTCAACGGTTCGCTGATGTAGGCAAGCTGATCGCTGGCGGATAGGGTTTTACCGACCCAGGTGGTGCCAGAACGGTGAGCGCCGGTGACGAGTATCGGTTGTTTTTTATTCATGTTCACAACAAGAACACAAACTCTAGCCTAAATTTAATCCCGGCCAGTTTCGCAGCTCAGGGTTGTCCATCAGAATCGGCTGCCATTTGCGGCGGGCAGCTGTAACACGATCGTATCCATTGGCAAGACCACCCGCACCTACTAAGCTTAGCGAGGCATAGAGCATGCGGTGCCAGTGTTGCAGGGCGTACCCGGGTCTAGCGCGCAGGGAAAGGCCGTATGCCCGCAGGGCGTCCCCTGGTTGGCCGCCATCCAGCAGGTAGCGCCCGTTTAACCGGTGCGCGCCGGCCAGAATCTGCGACCGATTTTCTTCTATTACAGGAGCCAGATCCGGCTGAGCACTCATCCAATCCAGCATACACATGGTCTCTCGTCCGAACCCGGCGGCTTGCGACACATTCTTGGCCCCGGGGTGATGGCGGGCGGCGGCCCAGGTCAAAGAGACGTGCTGGATAGGCGCAATTTGAGCCAGACGCACCCATAAGTGGTGATCCAGCATGTAGTGGTATGACGGATCCAGAAAGCCAGCCTGGTCAAGGACAGTCCGGCGCATGAACACGGCCGGCTGGCAGATGATGCGGAAACCCATCAACTCGGTCAGTCCCCAATCGCCAAAGGCTAACCTGTTCAAGGGCCGCCCCTGAGAATCGATTGTGATTGCGTCGCCAAATATCATACCCAGTTCCGGATTGGATTTCAATGCATCGACGGCAGCCTTCACTGCACCTGGAAGGTAAAGGTCATCCGAATTAAGCCAGGCGACGAATTCTCCACTGGCCTGTTTGAAGCCCTTGTTGATAGCTTCAGCCTGCCCCGAATCTGGTTCGGAGACCCACCAGGTGAGATGGTCCGCATAACGTTCGATAATTTCGAGACTGCCATCGTTGGAGCCACCGTCTACGATGAGGTACTCAAGGCCGGGACAACCCTGTTTCAGTACCGATTGGATGGTCGATTCCAAATAGTCAGCTTGGTTGTAGGAAGGGGTGATGATCGAGATTTGGGGCATGGGTGTTGGGAGTGAGTTGGATGGTGAGAAGAGGAACGTGATGCGCGATACGTAAAATGTAACGAGTAAAAAGTAATGTTTGGCTAGGGATCGGATGTGTTGAGGGGTTGGGTGAGGTCGAAAATTAGGTAGCCAGGACCTTCGGCGTAGACGGGATATCTTTCGTAGAGCGTTTCCTGCAGGACCGGCTGGTCGTTGAACTGTTTGAAAGCTGTGACCAGGAAATAATCTTTCCCCTCGATGCGATTGTTGAAGTATTCGTCGAACTCTTTCTCGTTGCCCCGCAATTTGGCCAGCTTGATCTCGCCGCGTGGGGGCCAGAGGATCACTTTGCGCCAGCCGTAATACATCAACCGGTAACCGTAGTCCTGCGTAAGCCCAATGATCTTCCCGTCCGAGGGGAGCTGGTCCCCAATTTCAGACCAGTAAGCCCGCTCATGGCGGTTGTCTTCAGCGTACTGGGGAAGTATGGCGATCCAGGCGGTGTAGATGATCACGGCTGCTGCAATGGCTGCCGCCAGAACCTGCCATACTCTTCGTTGCCTGGAGATACTGCTGACGATAAGCTCTGCTACGGATACGATGGATAGAGCGATCATTGGTATCAGCTGCAGGTGGTAGTAGTTGTGGGTGTACATCTGGTACGGCAAGAAGAGACCGTAGATAGCATAACCGATCCACATACCGAGCAAGAGCGGCCGGCTGCGAGGGCGGGCGATCAGTATTCCCACTAACGCCAGCAGTAGAACAGCCAGTCCCATCAAGCTTTCGACCAGGCGGAACCAGCGCACGTATGTTTCCGGATCGAGGAGCAGGTGCGAAAGTGAGACCGTCCAGGAATTAAAGTATTCGGCAGCGCGCCCACCTCTGGATGAATAAAAAATTGCCACCGGGACGATCATTAAAAGCGCCATCGCCCAGACCTGGGGATTGAACACGATGCGTTTGAGGGCTGCGAAAAAACCACGCTTTTGATTTGTGTTTGCAGCAGTCTGTTCGTTGGTCAGGCCTAAGGTGTAAATCACGATGGCCACGGCGGCCCCTGCGATGATGTAGGCGGCAACGGCCTTGGTCAATACCGCGATACCAGCGAATATGCCTGTCAGGATGACCCATTTCCAGGAAAGGGACTCGGACCAACGATAGAGGCCGTATACGGCCAGTATGATCCACATGACCATCCCCGGATCCGGTTGGAAGGAGCGGCTGGCTTGAACGCCGAAGGGCAGCAGCATGTAATAGGCCAATACGACCAGGGCTGCTGTCCAGATGACGGCGGTTGAAGGCCTTTTATTACTGCCCTGAAGTGCGTCTTCCAGCATGCGGCGTGATAAGGCGAAGAGGGCGATACCGCCGATAGTCCAGAATAGCGTGTTATAAACTCTGGCTACCCACAGCTGCTCACCCCCTATCAGGAGATAAGTGCGGGCCACGATGTTCTCTAATATAGTAGGTTCGTATTGGCCGGTGGAGCCCCAGAAGGAGATCGCCAGTTCCCTGGCCTCCGGGTCAGGGTCAGGCAGCATGGCGTAATACATGCCGCGTGCAATGATTGCGCCGCGTAATTGGCGCGTGGGGTGGAAGTCTATGGGTTCGTCGGTTAAATCAAATAATCTGACTCCAACGCCCAGGGCGAAGATTAGCAGCGTGGCGATCCACAGGATTGTGCGCGTCAGGGCGGATAATTTTTCCGAGTGAGCGGCGTTTGTTTCAGATGTGGCTGAGGATACTTCGTTGTTGTCTGTGGTCATGTGGGGATTTTATCTTGAGATGATAATTATGCTGATAAGCGATTGATTAGAAGGGGATCATCCAATAGTTCAACTGTTGGATAACATTGAAGTGGAGTAAATTAAAACAGGATCTCGTAATCTACCTTAGGGAAGATGGTCAGCTTGCCACCGATGGTGGCGTCCACTACATGCCGGCCGTCTTGCGCATAGGCATCCCGGGCCATGATGTACCCCCTCTCTGATGTGTCCAGGTCGGGCAGCTGCCAGCGGAACCCTTTGCCGAAGTACCTGGCGTTGAAATGGTTGGGATCGTCTCCCTGGGAAGTTACGGTGGTGTTGGGTTTGCCAGCCGTGCTGTAGCTGTGGTCTACCCCGATCAAGATAACCTGCTCGAATCCCATGTGATAGGCTAACTGCAGCGTTACGTAGGTCACGGTAGCGCCCTCCCACATACGGCTTCGCACATCCTGGGCGAATAGTGGGCCGGTATATGTTGTGTGTAAAAACACCATATCCTCCGTGGGCTGGATCAAGTTATGTGAGCGCCAGGAAAGGAATTTAGGTATGGGCAGTGATCGGATATCCTCTGCGCACTGTTCGATGACCAGGCTGTTTACGGAAACATAATAGCTTGTCGTAAAACCTAAGTCCGGGAACATCATGTATATGCGGTTGGTGCCGAATGTGTATTCGCTATGCAGCCGGGAGAGGTCGGTCTGTTTGAGGCTGGGACCATTGCCAATGATGAAGCAGCGCTCACCACGGTGTGCATCCTTCATCTCTGAAAGCAGCCTGATGCTTGATCTCCGCACGGGATGAAAATTTGCCGCAGGCCACATCCAGGCACGCTGGAAGGCATAACGAGTGCTACTGGCAGCTTGCCAAAGAGGCTCGGGCGCTGCATTCTTGATGGTTTCGCGTAAGGTCACCATTCTATTCCGTGCTCAATCGTGCCGTCGCTCCTCCATCCACGATGAGAGCCTGTCCGGTCATGAAAGAGGATTGGGTCTCGTCCGCCAGGAAGTAGATTGCCTGAGCGATCTCCTCAGGTAAGCCCACTTTTCCACTGACAGTCTTGCGAGCCAGATTGTCCAGGCGTTGGACGATGTCATCACCTTCGACATGGCCTCTGCCAAGTCCGGCACGCAGCATGGGTGTGTCAACCGCGCCTGGCAGGATGGCGTTGGCGCGGATATTATCAAGCGCAAATTCTATGGCGATAGCACGGGTCAGCGCCAGCAGACCGCCTTTACTGGCTGCATAGGCGGCGATGTTAGCCGATGTAGCAACAGCATGTACCGAGGAAACGTTCACGATGGCGCCTCCGCCGTCGGCCTGCAACAATGAGTGGGCAAGTTTTACGCTCAGGAAAACCGATCTGAGGTTGGACGCCATCACTGCGTCCCATTCCTCCACACTGGTCTCTAATAAAGGTTTAGATATTTGGAGCGCAGCGTTGTTAACCAATGCGTCCAGGTGGCCGGTGAAGGTTTGCGCCTGCGAGAAAATAGACTCCAGGTTCTCGCCATCGGAGATGTCACTTTGAATGAACAGACCATTTTCCGGGAATGAATTCCCAAACGGTGCTCGATCGACTCCGATCACGCGCCAGTTGTTATCAGCATATAGATTTACCGTTGCGCGGCCGATACCGCCGGCTGCGCCAGTAATGAGGACATATTTTTGAGATGATAAGGTGGGTTGTTGGGTCATGTGTATTTGTTTAATTTCGTTAGAAATCTGGTTGGATTCCCAGGCCATCGAGCAGGTTACGGATCGTGTTCAGGTGAACTCGCTCCCAGGCGGTCGAGCTGGAGTTGGCGTTGTGCGGCGCCAGCATCACGTTGTCCATTCCCCGCAGAGGGCTGTCAACAGGCAGCGGCTCTATCTCGTAGACATCCAGCGCGGCCCCGGCGATAATGTTGGAATGCAGTGCCTCAATCAATGCGGATTCGTCTACAACATGACCACGGGAGATGTTAACCAAGACTGCGGTGGGTCGCATCATTGCTAAGGTGCGCTGGTTGATCAGGTGGTGGCTGGTCGGGTTGAGGTCGCAGTTGAGGCTCACAAAATCGGACCTGGCAAGCAGGTCTTCCAGTTCTGTCATTTCGAGGCCGGTCTCGGATAGGAACTCGGGTGCAATTTCAACGATGTCGTTCCCAAGCAGAAGCATACCGAAGGGAAGTGCCCTGCGGATCACCGCTTTACCGCAGTTTCCGACGCCAACGACGCCCAGGGTGCACTCGTTGAGGGATCTTCCGGGGATTTTTTCCCAGCGACCGGCTTTCATGTCCCGGTCCATCCAGGGTTGGCGGCGGGCGAAGGCCAGGATATAGCCCATGACAGTGTCGGCGACCTGCATTGAAAACGCGTTCGGCATGAAGCGAACCTGCACGCCGAGACGGGAGGCCGCACCAGCGTCGATCGAGTCGATGCCGGTGCCCCACTTGGAGATGACCTTTAAACGAGGCAGACAGGCTTCCATCACTTTTGCAGTGTAGGCATCGTCCCCGCATATTGTGCCATCGAATTGACCGGCGAGGTTGAGCAGGTCTTCTTCTGACAGCCGCTCCTTAACATCCGCTATGACCAGTTCCAGGTTGTGCCGCTCAAGTATTGGCCTGAAACGGTCCATGAAAGGGATAATGTAGGGTGCGGAGATGAGGACGGTTAGTCTGGACATGGATGTTGTAAATTAATGGTAAGTTTAGGGGATAGGGCAAAAGGGGGAGGGGATAAGGATAGACTGGGAGTTTTTTGGCTTATGTCAGGTGTTGTGCCCGATCAGCAGTTCGCAGATTTGGAAATCCATTTCATTGTCAATGTCCCACGCTTCCTGGGCGTCAATTTCGTACATCAGGGGCCGCTTGCCTATACGGTGACGCCTGGAGATAAGCGTGTCGCGCTTAAATATATAAATGCAGGAGTTCTCTTCGTATACAGGAGGTAGATCCTGTGTTTGCAGCAGAACGGCGGGATTGTGGTTGATTGCTCTGCCCAACTGGTCGTACAAACGGGTCTGCTTGCTGGTTACAGAGAACAGAGAATCGTGGGCGGGGCACGCGTCCAACAAGGCTTGAGCGGCGTCTGAGATCGTACCGGAGCTCAACAGCGGGTTAGTGCTGTGGGTTTGCAGGTAGAAATCTGCCTTGACCTGGCCGGTGTCGTAGATCAAAATCTCGTTCATCGGTACGTCATCACCACGCAGGTGCTGCGGGCGCTCCAGGATGGTCACCTGGGGAAATTGCTCGTTCAGGCTGCTCATGATATCGGAGCTGTCTGTATCTACGACTACCTGGCTTATCTCGGGGCAGGCATGAAGGCTGTCAATGATGTAATGGAAGAGCGGTTTACCCGCCAATGGGCGGAAGTTTTTCCCCGGCACCCGTTGGGAATGGTGCCGCATTGGTACCAGTGCGACTATTTTGCTATCCGTCTTCATATGACTCCCGAAGTTACTCGCTTGATTCTACTTCTTCATTATACCGAATGGGCTCGACGCCTCGCTCAATGGTCGCCCCAAACCTTTTCATACTTGGTGGATAATAAAATGTCTTGCGCAGCTGCCAGGTCAGGGGTCCTGCCTGTCGGTAACCCTGGTAGGTGCCCCACAATTGCATCCAGCGAAACCAGAATATGCTTCCCAGGTTGGGCAGCAATTCTCGCTGGCGTGCTGCGTGCCACAGGTCGCTGGCGATGTTGGTGGTTACCAGGCGTAGGAAATCCCAGGTATTAAAGCCTTCATTGGGGAAGATGCGTTTGAAAGCCATCGCTTCCCGCCGGTAGCGATTGTAGACTGCGCTCGGTGTCTCATCGTGCACGTGGACCACCTCGGCTTCGGCGACGTAAGCCACGGCATATTCTCCACCTATCGCCCAATTTGCCCATGCAAGATCTTCGAGCCCGCTGAGCGTCTCATCGTAGCGGTGTCCCTCCCACAGCGAGCGGCGAATTGCGGTATTGGCGTTGTTACAAAACGGGTTGTCTTTTTGAACGGCGGACGCTTCAGGGTACCATTGTGCGAAGATCTGCTGCTCGGAAAACTTTGTCGTATCGTCGCCGCGCTGCTTGCCGTAGCTCAACGCCACACCGCCATCGGCGAAGGGTACCAATAATCGTTCTAACCAGTCTGGGTATACGGGGTAGACATGTGCACTGGCGATAACAACCAGATCAGACTTTGCCTGGACGATGCCCATATTCAATGAGCGCCCGAAGGTGAATTCATCGGGTCGGATATGGATAATTTGTAATGGAAAGTGCGATTTGTAACTGCTGGCGACCGAGACAGTGTCGTCGGTGGAACCGGAATCGACCAGAATGACTTCAATCTCTTTGATAGTTTGCTGGGCTATGCCGTCCAATAATCGAGCGATGTGCTTTGCTTCGTTAAAAGCACGCACCACTATAGAGCAACGGCATTTGTGATTTGTGATTTGTGATTGTTGATTGCTGATTGGTGTATGATTCATAAAACCAAATCGGCCGCTATCTTGTCTACCTGTTTATGGATATACGTGTTTCCCTCACGACTTTTACCAGTCCTGGTCTTGTTCGTACCCGAGGCTGATCAACAAATTACCGGTCACATCTTTGAACAGTTCCTTGTGCTGGTCATTGAACGCGCTGTGCCAGCCACCAACCTTACCGCTGCGGAATGTGGGCGAGTTTTTGGGATTGATGCCTTCGGACAAAATGCGGATGGCGGTCTCCCGGTCGCATGTTGGTGTGAAGCCGTGTTCAATGGCGTGATCAAGCACATTCCCTATGGTCGCCACGCGTCGTGTGATGAAGTCCTCAAAACGCAGCAGGAGCACCTGGGGACGATCCAACCAACCCATGAATGGTTCGAAACGCTGGTTTATGTCTGGAAGGGTAGGTGGCTGACTGCCATTCGGAGGGGCGTTCAAGAATTTACCTGCTGAATGATCAGATGAGGTGTGCGGATTAGTGATACCAACAATGGATGTACTCAGGCGGTTATCAAAGCTGTTCAGGGTCTGGCTGTAATAGGGATGGAGGATGTGTCCCGGAGCGATCTCGGTGACATAGTGAACGTGGGACACCACAACATCGCGCGGGTCGCGAAGAATGAAGTACGACGCGAAACTATCCTGGCATACAAAAGAGACCACCCCGGGAAAAGCGTGCACGTGACCGTAGGCGATATCGCCTGGGAGCAGACGCTGCAGATCGCTTAAAATTTCACTCTCCGGCCGGAGGCGGCCGGTATTGCCTTCGAAGGTGACTACAGGGGGCAGACCGCTGTTCACGGCCGGTCCGATTTTAGCAAATCCGATCAACACCTGGGTTAGAAGGTGCGTGCCGCTTTTGGGAAACGAGTTAGCGAAGAAGATTGGCACCCCTGATAGTGAGACACGTTTATGGCGCGCCATCTGTTGGTAACGGCGTGCTCTGCGGCGAGCCAAGCGTAGGAGGATTTTTGATTGCTGATTTCTGATTGCGAAATGGTTCATTTAGAAGTGCAGATAACCAAGCATATTTACTTGTTTTCCTTGGCTACTTCGCTTACCAATTGTTGTCTTTCTCGTAACCCAGGCGTATCAACAAATCCCCTGTCTTATCTTTGAACAGCGTCTTGTTCGCCTCGCTGAAGTGCTCGCGCCAGTTCCCCGGCTCGCCTTTGCGGAATGTGCCGGACCTCTTGGGTGAGATGGCTTCATTCATCATTTCAACGGCCTGTGTTCGCGGTACAGTGGGTGTGAAGCCGCGTATTTCCAAATAATCCAGGATTTGCCCAAGTGTATAATCTCGCGCTAAGATCAAATCTTCGAAGCGCAGGCACATGATGGATGGAAGTTCCAGCCAACCGATATAACCATCGTAGCGTTCTCGAACTGGAGTCAGTTCCGAACCCGGAACCTTGACGCCCTGGATGGCTGCGGTTATGCGATCCTCCATCGAATCTAGTTGCTCGGTGTAGTAGCTGCGCATCCAGTGACCGTCATGCATCTGGGTGGCGTAGAAAATATGAGAAACGATCATGTCACGCGGGTCGCGGTAAACGAAGACGGTCGCCCGGCTGGGGTGGGTCAGGGCTGAGACGAACGGCTCCTGTGCGCTGATATAGCCGTATCCAATATCTCCGGGTTTCATCCTTTTGATATTTTCCAGGACGCACTCATCGGGCAGCTTGTGATTGTCTTCCGCGCGGTTCACTGGTGGGAAGCCAGGATTGATGAAAGGTCCCATGCGGGTCAATCCCTGCAGGACCTGGATAATCAAATGGGAACCGGATTTTGGCATGGCGTTACCCAATACAGCCGGCGCGCTCTGCAGCTCTTTTGACCCCCAACGAAAAGTGGCGGAAATACGGCGCGCCCTCCAGCGCCCAAGTTTCAACCAGTGTTTGAGCGTATAAGAAGCGTTCATTTACGTTGGGGAGCGGTAGGTTGTGGCGTCCGGCTGAGAGAGACTAAATCTTTTTCCAGCAATAGTTCAACCACTTCCCAAACAGACTGGAACGAGATGCCCAGGTCCCCGGCAATGTCAGATACTGTGAGTTCTCCATCGCAGCGCTCCATAATCTCGAACAGGCGCCGGTGCCCCTCGGGATTCACACGGTAGTCGATCCAGATCCTGTAACCGGAGCAGAATAT
>Ga0209013_10000241_pt1 | contig 47073 bp, 35 predicted proteins | sample Cruoilmetagenom2_FD_187291 | JGI IMG/M metagenome (GOLD analysis project Ga0209013, IMG submission 187291) | Oil polluted marine microbial communities from Coal Oil Point, Santa Barbara, California, USA - Sample 2 (SPAdes) (version 2) | ecosystem: Environmental > Aquatic > Marine > Oil seeps ...
CCAATTGACCTGAGCGAAAAAATTAAAAATGAATTCCCTTATATCTCCATTTTTCTTTTGCTAAATAATGATGCGGATATTGCTTTATTTGAAGAACAGAGAGCCGAATTAAAAAGTGTGGATAAACTATTTGTTTGGAATGGTGAATCGCAAGTGTTTTTTGCCATGATTAAAAGTCTGGAAGATAGGGTTAATGTGGAAAATGACACTAAAATTGGTCTTTCCAGGGTAATTCTTCTCGTGGAGGATTCTGCCAAATATTATTCCAGATATATGCCTCTTCTTTATCAGAGTGTACTGGCTCAAACACAACGCATAATTAGAGATGTGAGTACTGATGAACAATATAAAATTCTACGATTAAGAGGTAGGCCTAAGATATTGCTAGCTTCGAATTACGAGGAAGCAATGAATATTTATTATTCCTATCGGGAGTTTCTTTTGTGTTTGATTTCAGATGTGAAATTTAAAAAAGATGGAGTTCTAAATGATGATGCAGGAATTAATTTAGTGAAGGAAATTAAAGAAGAATATCCAAATTTGCCAGTAATATTACAATCTGCGGATGTAAGTAATGCTGCAAAGGCTTTTAAATTAAAATGTAGTTTTATCAACAAAAATTCAGAAACACTGCGGCATGATATTCGTCTATTTATCCGGCAGTTTTTAGGATTTGGTGATTTTGTTTATAAAGATGCTGATGGTAATGAAATTGCTACAGCAAAATCCCTCAAGGAATTTGAAGAATACCTGTATCATATTCCTGGAGAATCTTTGTCATATCATGCTAAAAAAAATCACTTCTCGCTCTGGCTAATGGCACGTGGTGAAATTAGGATTGCAAAAATGATTGCTCCCTATAATATTACTGATTTTAAATCCGCAGAGGATGTTCGGGACTATCTGATAAATGTGATTCAGAATTACCGGAATGAAAAGAATAAGGGAAAGGTTGTGGAATTTAACTCCGATCAGGTATTTAATGCGAATAATATCGTTACTCTGTCAACCGGATCATTGGGTGGAAAAGGTCGGGGACTTGCCTTCATCAATTCCATGCTCTTTAATCTCGATTTAAGCAGATATGTCGCAGATATTAATATTAAAGCACCAATGACTGCTGTGATTGGAGTGGATGAGTACGTTTCTTTTTTAGATAGAAATGATTTGCTTGATCGCACAAAAAATAAATTTGATTATAGAGAAATTCAGCAAATGTTTTTGGCTTCAGAATTAACGCAGCGACTTGTTCAAAAAATTAGAATACTACTGATGAATTTTGATCAGCCTTTGGCAATTCGATCCTCTGGTTTGTTCGAAGATTCATTGCTACAGCCTGTGGCTGGTGTTTTTCAAACCTATCTGCTTCCGAATAATCATCCGGATTTAAACAAGCGGGTGAAACAGGTCACTGATGCCATAAAATTGGTTTATGCCTCTATTTTTTCTGAAGAATCCAGAGCAAATGTTCAGGCTTCTAATTATAAAATAGAAGAGGAAAAAATGGCGGTAGTTGTTCAGGAAGTAGTAGGAAACAGATATGGAAAAACTTTCTATCCACACATATCTGGTGTAGCACAATCCTATAATTATTATCCTTTTGGCCATATGAAACCGGAAGAAGGATATTCTGTTATGGCCGTTGGTTTAGGAAAATATGTAGTAGATGGTGAAAAAGCATTTCGTTTTTCTCCCGTTTTTCCAACCATTGAGAATAATACACCAAAAGATCAGTTTAAAAATTCGCAGGTTGAATTTTATGCTGTGGATCTCAATAAACAGGATATTGATTTGCTTGAAGGAGAAACTGCCGGCTTAATTCGTTTGGATATCGATGAAGCCGAATTACAAGGAAATTTAAAGCATTGTGCTTCTGTTTATAATGCGATTAATGATACTATTAATCCTGGATTGGATGCAGTAGGTCCGCGAATTATCAATTTTGCTAATATTTTAAAATACAGCTATATTCCTCTGGCAAAAACCATAGAAGTAGTACTTGATATTATAAAAGAGGCTATGGGCTCGCCTATCGAAATTGAATTTGCGGTGGATCTTAAAAAGGATAAAAAAGGACGAGCTTCTTTTTATCTTTTACAGATTAAGCCTTTAATAGGAAATATTGATGCATTTCATATTGATATAGAGGAAGTGGATAAGAACCGTGTATTGATGATTTCTGATGCTAGTATGGGAAATGGTTTGGAGGAAAATGTGGTGGATGTGATTTATGTGGTTCCAGAACTTTTTAAAAAAGATATGACCATGGAGGTTGCCTCTGTCATTTCTAGTCTTAATGAAAAAATGAGATATCAGAATAAAAGATATATGCTCATTGGTCCAGGTAGATGGGGAACGAGAGACCGATGGATTGGAATACCTGTAAAATGGAATGATATTTCCAGCGCCAAACTAATTGTGGAAACTAGTCTGGAAGATTATCCTTTGGAAGCATCTTCAGGATCGCATTTTTTTCATAATGTAACTTCCATGAATATTGGTTATTGCTCTGTTCTTCATAAATCCCAATCTTCATCTATAGATTATGATTTATTAGAGAAACAGGAATTAATTGCAGAATATGGCGCTGTACGGCATGTGCGTTTTCGAAAAGGCTTAACCATTAAAATGGATGGAAGAAAGAGACTTGCTGTTGTAACCTGGAATGATTGACAGATCATAAAATCTGCTTTTTAATTATAAAAATTCTTCGCAGTTTGTAATTGTATCAATTCTTGCTAAAAGCAAAAGACACTCAATCTAATGATTGAGTGTCTTTTAGGGGGTGGGCCCACATGGGCTTGAACCATGGACCCCCTGATTATGAGTCAGGTGCTCTAACCAGCTGAGCTATAGGCCCTCGAAAAACTTATAAAATAAAAGCAATGCTTTATCTTTGTTTTCGGAGTGCAATATTACATATTTGTGTTGAATATTTCAATAAATAAAAGCAAAATTTTATGCAAAAATATAATACAATACCTAATCTTATCTTTGATTTTGGAGGTGTATTGCTGAATATCAACCCGCAACGTGCTGTTGATAGTTTTAAAAAAATTGGTTTAACTGATATCGATTTGGTGAAAAGGGAATATCAGCGCAATGGTTTATTCGATCAATTAGAGAGGGGAATAATTATTCCAGAACAGTTTCGGATGGAATTACGTAAAAATATTTCTGGAGTGGTTACCGATGATCAGATAGATGATGCGTGGAATTCTATGCTTTTAGACTTGCCATGGGAGCGCTTAAATCTATTACAGCAACTTAAAAATAAGCATCGTATATTTTTGCTGAGTAATACAAATATGATTCATTGGGAAGCCTATACAAAAATGATTAGAAATGTACATGGTGTAGAACTCTCCTCTTTTTTTGAAAAAGACTATTATTCCCATCAAATGGGAATGAGAAAACCCGATTCGGAAATTTACACGACCGTATTAGAAAAGGAAGGTTTGAAAGCATCGCAAACCTTATTTATTGACGATGTGCAGATGAATGTTAATGCTGCTCAAAAAGTTGGGATGATGGTACATCATCTCGATTTGGAGAATGGTGAGAGTATATTGGATTTGTTTACGAACTAGGAATTTATTTTTTGTGAAAACTTCCCATTGTGTTGTCGTAGTTGATGTAATATAATCCGGATTGTAGTCCTTTTAGATTAATTTTATTGCCAAAACCTTTAAAAACAATATTTCCATAGCTATCATAGATTTCATAAAGAGTAGAATCTGTGAAGAGCAATTCATCTCTTACTTTTTCTGGTCCAAAATGAATGGTAGATGCTTTGGATTGATAGTGAATTTCGCAAGAATATTTGGGTTTTCCGGTATAATCTGTTTGTGCTAAGCGGAAGGTGTTTTTTCCAGTATGGGGGCGAATATTTAAGTGATACTTATTAATAGTGGGAGCTCCTTTCCCTTCCACTTCACCAACAGTAATCCATTTGTTCCATCTAAATTGTTGTATTTCATATGGAATAGACCCCATTTCTCCTCTTGTAGTCCATGTTAAAATACCTTTCTTATTTATTTCAGCATTTTGTAATACAAAAGATGCTTTTGCTTGAATTACTTCCGGATTTATGATTTTTGGTAGGCAGCCATTCTTGAAACGAAGTATAATATTTACTTTTTCGCCCAAGTCAAAATGGAAATTTTTCAAATCGATTTCAAACGCACTACTATTGATTTCATCCGATGTGGTTTGTCCATTGATGGTAACTTCATAAACACAATAGCCGATACCGGAATCAGCAAATGGATTCATTACATAGAGATTTTTCCCAAGAAAAATTCCGCTCATTTCAAGTTTTTCACCATGAGCGAAATTAATTAGGAATAAGAAAAACAGTAATAAATATTTTTTCTTCACTCTTTGCTTTTAAATTGGTATTGTCTAGTATGCAAGATATAAAACTATACTTAATCTTAAAATGCAACAGACAAATTAATTTGTTTTATTTTCAATCCAATCACCATTCATTTTAATTAATTCTGTTAGCTGTTGAATTGCATGCTCGCTAGGAATGTTTTTTTGAATTACTTCATGCCCTTTATAAAGGGATACTTTTCCTGGGCCCGCTCCTACATAGCCATAATCTACATCTCCCATTTCGCCCGGACCATTTACAATACACCCCATCACACCTATTTTTAGATGCGTAAGGTGGGCAAATTGTTTTTTTACTTCTGCTACTACTTCCTGTAACTGAAATAAGGTTCTACCACATCCAGGACAGGAAACAAATTCAGTTTTACTGGTTCTTACTCTGGCGGCTTGTAAAATGCCAAAAGCAGTGGAGACAACTTCCTTTGCAGGTAAATAACTTTGACTACTTATGCAAATACCATTTCCAAATCCATCAAAAAATAAACTACCTAAGTCACTTGCAGCTTTTAATTGCAAATCTTCTAAAATACTATCCGTAAAGGAGCGTTTGAAAATGATGGGAGCGTTGCAATTATTTTGAATCAATTTATATGCAAATGCCCGCTGTTCGCCGAATGAATTCTGATGAACTGAAGTGCAGATTAATACTACTTTAGGATTGTTTTTCACTTTCGTGAGAAAGGATTCGCTTAGATCAGTATAGCTACACTCTACAAAATGAATGGAGCTGTAATTTCCAGAAAGATCATCGTGCAGAAATTCATCAGCTTGAAACAAAGGATAGGTGTTTTCGGCATATTGATTAGCCAATTCCCAAGATTCCTGATCTACAATAATCCCCAAATCTTTTGGGTAATCTGCAAAAATAGGATCACAACCATTCACGTATATAAAGTCGGTTGCTAGTTTTCCTTTTTCCCATTCGATAGTCTCTGGACTTAATAGATAACCTGCTTTTTCTGGTAAATCAGTAGTTAAATATTTTTCGTGACTGAGATCGGCAATAACAACGGGAACCTTTTTGCTTCCAATATTGTTTACAACAGAAGTACTTCGCTTATAAAAATCGAGCAGATTAATTTCAGGATTTTCTTTTCCATCAATTATTGAATGATCTTGTTTTTGAGCAATATAATTAACCAATTTTTGCCCTACTGGGGATTCTATTTCAGGATCTTCGGTTAGTGATATCCTTACGGTATCTCCAATTCCGTCATTCAGCAGAGCACCTGTTCCTACGGCAGATTTAATTCTTCCATCTTCTCCTTCTCCAGCTTCGGTAACTCCTAAATGTAAAGGATAATGCATATGCTCTTTTTCCATTTCGCAAATTAGAAAACGGACTGTTTTTACCATCATTACTGTGTTGCTGGACTTAATGGAAATGGCTACATCTGTAAAATTTTCTTCTTTGCATATACGCAAAAATTCCATCGTGGCTTCCACCATTCCTCGTGGTGTGTCGCCATATCTGCTCATTATTCTATCTGATAGAGAACCATGATTAGTCCCTATGCGAAGTGCTGTGTCATTTTCTTTACAAATGCGAAGCAGTGGCACGAAATTATCTCTTATTTTTTGTAAATCTTCCTGATATTTAATTTCACCATATTCGGGATTTTTAAAATCTGCTCTTTTATCCACAAAATTACCCGGATTGATTCTTACTTTATCGGCATATTTGGCAGCAATAAAAGCAGCTTTTGTATTGAAATGAATATCTGCAACTAATGGTGTTTTATAGCCTTTTTTTACCAAAGAATCTTTAATGAATTTTAAGTTTTCAGATTCTTTTGTTCCTTGTGTAGTTAGGCGTACGTAAATTGCACCGGATTCAATCATTCGGATTGCTTGTTGCACGCTGGCTTCAATGTCGTTTGTATCGGTGTTGGTCATCGATTGAATTCGAATAGGATGCATAGCTCCCATAGGTATATTACCAACCTTGCATTCGCTCGACTTGCGACGAGTATAGTTAAATAGATTTTTACAAAAACTGATATGTTGTGAGGTGCTCATTTTCTTTCGATTTGAATTGAATTGCAAAGGTAAGTGATAAAATTTATAAATTTGATAATTCATTGCTGCGAGGTGGGTTTATAGAGATTGTTAATCTTGCACTTACTCAAGCAATATTGCATTAAAATAACAAAGTCATGTCGATTAAAGTTCAGGAAGTTACTAAACTATATGATGCTCAAAAAGCCCTTGATAAAGTGAGTTTTGAAATTAACCAAGGGGAAGTGGTTGGTTTTTTAGGACCAAATGGAGCAGGTAAATCAACGATGATGAAAATTATTACTGGCTATATTTCGCAAACATTTGGAATGGTAGAAGTAAATGGCTTAAATATCGATCAGTATTCTCTTGATATCCGTAAACAAATCGGTTATCTGCCCGAGCACAATCCTTTGTATCCTGAAATGTATATAAAAGAATATCTGGATCATGTAGCTTCCATTTACAAATTAGGTAAGAACAAAAAATCTAGAATTGCAGAGATGATTTCCCGTACAGGTTTGGAATCGGAACAGCACAAGAAAATTGGTGCTTTATCAAAAGGATATCGTCAACGCGTAGGGATTGCGCAGGCCTTGATTCACGATCCCGAAGTGCTGATTTTAGATGAGCCAACTACTGGCTTAGACCCAAATCAATTGGTAGAGATTCGAAACTTGATACAGGAAATAGGAAAGCAAAAAACGGTGATGCTTTCTACTCATGTTATGCAGGAAGTGGAAGCTTGTTGCGAAAGGGTGCTGATAGTTGATAAAGGGCGTTTGGTTGCTGATCGTAAAATTGATTTTCTAAGTGCGAATATTAATTCTAAGATTTTGGAAGTCGAGTTCGACAAGAAGATTGATAAGAATTTGTTACTATCGATAAAAGGAATTCTTTCTATTAATGCCATTGGGATAAACAAATATGAAATTGTTGCCGCCTCAGATATTAGGAAAGATATTTTTCAATTTGCCGTTGCAAAGAATTGGGTGATTCTCGAAATGAAATCTCAAACTAAAAATCTGGAAGCTATTTTTCATGAATTAACAGCAAAATAAAGACTTATATGTCTTGTTTGGATTGGAACTTGCTGTTTTACAGCGGGAGAATCTCGTAAAGATGACAAAAAACAGTTGATGCGATTTTGTTTCTTTGCAAATATTACTTTCCTTTGCCCCGAATTAAGTGGAAAGATTTGGCTGCTTGCGACCACAGAAAAAAATGCTAAATGGTGTAATATTGCTTCTCTGCAATTATACAATCATCCATTACTTTCCTATATATTTCTAAACATAAGTACTTGATGTGCCTTGTGTGCTTATAGTACTTAAAGTTATAAGCTTTATTTGTTTGAGATACTTTTAGATTGTTGTTATAACACTCAAAGTACTTTAAAAAATAGGCACTTTAAATATTTTAAACTTAAACATTATGGGATATTTATTCACATCAGAATCCGTTTCTGAGGGGCATCCAGATAAGGTTGCCGATCAAATATCAGACGCTTTATTGGATAAATTTCTGGCCTTTGATCCAGATTCAAAAGTTGCTTTGGAAACCTTGGTAACCACAGGACAGGTGGTATTAGCTGGTGAAGTAAAAACCAAAACTTATATCGATGCTCAAGAGGTTGCTCGAGAGGTTATCAATCGTATTGGCTATACCAAAAGCGAATATCAATTCGATGGTTCTTCTTGTGGTGTTCTTTCTGCAATTCATGAGCAATCGGATGATATAAACCGTGGAGTTGATCGTGAAGATCCAATGGCACAAGGTGCAGGTGATCAGGGAATGATGTTCGGGTACGCTTGTAAGGAAACCGACGATTATATGCCTTTGTCTTTGGAGCTTTCTCATCGATTATTGATTGGGTTGGCGGCAATTCGTCGTAAAGGTAGAGAGATGACTTACTTGCGCCCTGATTCTAAATCGCAGGTTACCATTCAATATGCCGACGATGATACTATTGAAAGAGTGCATACTATTGTGGTTTCGACACAACATGATGATTTCGGTCCAAATGATGAGCTGATGTTGGCAAAAATCAAGAAAGATGTTCGCAATATTTTAATTCCTCGTGTGATTAAACAATTGCCGGAACGTGTGCAGGCTATGTTCGATGAGGATTTTATTTTGCATGTAAATCCAACCGGAAAATTTGTGATTGGCGGACCTCATGGTGATACCGGACTAACAGGTCGTAAAATTATTGTTGATACCTACGGGGGAAAAGGTGCTCACGGTGGTGGAGCTTTTTCCGGTAAAGATCCTTCGAAAGTAGACCGTTCTGCGGCTTACGCATCTCGACATATTGCTAAGAATCTTGTGGCAGCGGGAGTTGCTGATGAACTTTTGGTACAACTTTCCTATGCTATTGGTGTTGCCGAACCTGTTGGAATTTTTGTAAATACCTATGGTAAATCAAATGTGGAGCTGAATGATGGACAAATTGCCGAAAAAGTAAAAGAACTTTTCGATCTACGTCCTGCGGCTATTGAGCAACGATTGAAATTACGTAACCCAATTTATGAGGAATCTGCTTCTTATGGCCACATGGGGCGTACGCCCAGAACAGTTGTGAAGAAATTCCAATCTCCTTATTTCGAGGATGTGGAAAGGGAAGTAGAATTGTTTACCTGGGAAAAACTCGATTATTTGGATAAAGTAAAAGAAGCTTTCAATTTGTAAATTCTTGCAAGAAATAATATACAAAGCCATTCCATTTATTTGGGATGGCTTTTATTTTTTCTCATGATAGGAAATACTACCGTAAAGCAAAGAATAATATTATTGCACACCATATGCATATGGCTGATAACACACTAAAGTGGATATTTCTGAGCAGCCTTGATCTTTTTTGCTTCTGTTTTTTGGATGAAGCCAAAAATGAAGTCTTGTTTTGGCGAAGTGCTAATTTAGTTGAACGATATTTATCGCAAATAAATCTTACAATAAAGTATAAACACCAGAAAGGTAAAGTATAATAATACAAAATAAAACACCAAAAAAGCAAAGGGAAATAATAATAAAGCAAGGGGAATTTCCAATAAGGTAGAGGGAATTACCAATAAGGCAAAGGAAAATACAAGGAAGTCAAAATAAATTATTAAAAAATAATGAAAATTTGTACTTTGTGTTAAATTAAATGTGTTTTTAATCTAAAATTTTATTAGAATGATTCCCCAAAAGAAAAATGTAAGACCAATCAATGAATTGATATTATCCGAAATGAATAAGCAGGGACTTAGTGCATCTGATTTGGCTAAAAAATTGCAAATCAGTATGAATTCCATGTATCATATTCTGAAAAGCCCGACTTTGCAGATTCATCGACTTATTGATATTAGCTGGGCATTGCAGTTAAATTTTTTCAAAATTATTGCGGATGAAATCAATATTCAAAATCCACTCGATCCTGAAAAGGAAGCCCTGAAAGTCGAAAACAAAACCTTGAAAGAGGTGATAAAGCTTTTAGGAAAGGAATAGGAAATCAAGCTCGACACTTTCGTGGTGTATTAATTCTTAGCTTCCTTAGCGTGGGATTTTGGGTAATGTTTCGCCATATCGGCAATACTCTGCTCTATTGGGATAAACTCAAAACCTAAGCTCTCCTGTATTTTTAGATTGGAATAGTGTTTTATATTGTGAGCAGCCCATGCTGTTTCTTTCGTAAAGCCTGGCTGTTTAAACAGAAATATCTTTTGCAGATAAGCTAATCGCCAACCAATTTCTGTCATTTTTCTACTGGCATATTTTGTGGGACCGGTAATTCCTAAATACTTAGCGATGGTCTTGAAAATAAATTCATAAGTGCAGTCTTCGCCGTTAAGAATAAAGCGTTCGTTAATAATATCACTTTCCATTAATTGAATCATGGTTTTACTCACATCCCGAACATCAACATAACCGGTAATTCCGTTAGTATAGTATTTTAAACCTTTGGCAACAGTACTGAAAAGCAAGGAACTGCCTTTGTTCCATTGTCCGGGACCAAGAATTACGGATGGATTTACAATTACAGCATTTAATCCTTCCTCAATTCCCCGCCATACTTCCAGCTCCGAATTAAATTTACTGATAGAATAACCTGATCTTTTATCTTCAGGGCTCCATGGCGTGGTTTCGGTAACGGTATTTTCCCCTTCGGCAGGAGTTCCTAAGGCAGAAACAGAGCTAACCAGACAAAATTTTCGGATGTTGGCATCCAGACAAGCATTTACCAAATTGCGCGTACCTTTCACATTAATATCCTGTAAGTTTTTGCGATCGGATTTTTGAAAAGATACCAGAGCTGCACAGTGATATACCTCCTTGATTTCGAGTAAGGCATCTTCCAAGCTAAAGGAATCGAGCATATCGCCATCAAACCATTCTATTCGATTAAAAAGTTCATCCGGTGTTTTTGAATAGTACCCAAAAGTATTGCGGACAAGTTGTGTGTTGCTGGTTTTCCGTTTTAAGGCACGCACTTTTTTCCCTTTCGATACTAAATCGAACAATAGGTGCGAGCCAACAAGACCAGTACCTCCAGTCACTAAAATCATAAGAATATCATATTTAAATTTGTATGGTGAAGGAAGAAGGATTACCTACTTTGCCCAATTTAACTTAATGGTTTGTATCAGATGATCATGTAAACTTAAGGGCACCGGACTGGTTCCTGCAACACTTTCGATGATCTCTTTTTCTGCCGAGGTGTATCCTTTATCAGGAAAATTAAACTCTACAACAACTTCGGCGACTCTTCGGGGATCACTTGCCATTATCTTGGTGATGTTCAGCTCTGTTCCAACAATATCAATATCATTATCCCGGGCAACAATTCCCATAATGGTCATGATACACGAGCCCAAAGAGGTAGCAAGCAAATCGGTAGGCGAAAAAGCTTCTCCTTTTCCCTGGTTATCGGTTGGTGCATCGGTAAAAATTTTATTTCCTGATTGCAAGTGAATGCATTCAGTTCTTAGATCGCCAAGGTATTTTGATTTTACTGTTGTCATAATTGCAATGATTTTTTATGTGAGTTATTTGTTTGTAATATGATTTATCAATCAAAGATATAAAAACAATATCGTCCTATACGTTTCTGTTTAGCTTGTATTTTTTATTGCACACAAGATGTTTGTGACTAATAATTACTATAAAGGGCTTATTTCTCGGCAGCTGACAAATGGCATCTTTATTAAATAGCCTTCGTTTTACGAAAGCTCAAGTGCGGCAAATAAAAAAGGTATTTAATAAGTAGTTTTGATTTTTTTTGCTTCTGTTTTTTGGATTAAGCCAAAAAATGAAGTCGGGTTTGGGCGAAGCGCCAATTTAGTAGGATATTATTGATATAAAAACCTTGTAGAGCTTATGCCTAATAAGAAACAGACAAGCTAAATTAATGAATAAAAATTACAAGAAAAGAAAGCTAACATTTTATCCCCTGCTTATCCTGGATCAACAAATGGTTCATAATAGTACTTCGATTCATAAAATAATTAATGCTTTTGTCACCCTTTTTCCAGATACTCCTGTTATAATGATGTAACTATTTGTTAAACTATTAAAAAACTAAATTAATCATTATGAAAAAAACATTGTATTGTATTGTTAGCATTCATTTGCATTCTGAATTCTTGTGAGAACGAAGACACTATATTGAAGTCGAAAGATAATTTATTATCAGAAACTGAGATTAAGGATATTGGCATTAAGCACAATGAGGCATTAGCATTTGTATTAAAAGAATTGCAGAAGCATCCAGATTTAAATAAGGAACAGAAAGCAATGAAAGCGAGTATGGCTACGAAGAAGTTCTTGAGGAGTATTTATCCCGAAAATGATCAAGTAATAGCAGCTGCAAAAGAGGAAGAATATAGGGTTTATGAGAGATTCACCAATTCAAAAGTTAAGAAGGCTGGCTCACCTATTATTTCAGGATTGGATGAGAATAATGAATCTTTTTCAGAAAAGCAAAGAAAGCTTTTACTAGAATGCGATAATATTCTAAGTATAGATGGGCTAAATTTACAAGAGATTCTTGAAGGTTTAAATAGAATTCAGCAAAAAGCTAAAGATCTTCCAGTTGAAGAACAATCGGTTATATTGGCTGCTGCGGAGGTAGGAAAACAGTCTGCTACTTATTGGAGTGAGAATCTTGTTGCTTGGGACGAAGCCTTAAATGGAACTGGGAATAAGCGAACCAAAGGATGGTTTAGTTTTGGCGATGTTGTTAAAGCAGATGTTGAGGGAGCCGTTGGTGGGGCAATTTATGCAGGTGTACTTAATGTAATTCCTGGGGCAGGTCAGGTTGCTTATGGTGGCTCGATTTTAGCAGGAGCAGCTGGTAATTCAGGGATTAGTGCAGTATCGCAATTATTGGATCATTGTTTCTATCCGGGAGAAGGAGCAGCTGTTACATATTTTACTAGCAACCCTGAATATTTAAGAATGACTGAGGTGAAGGACCGCAAATTAATATCCAAGGCTAAGGGTATCGATATAGATATTACTGATAATGATGATGTACTGTTATATTTTGACTCCAATAATACATTATCCTGGGTTAGTACCCGTGATATAGTAAACTTGTATGCTTATAAACAACTGCAAGATAGTTATTCGTATGTTACAATTCCTCTTGGTAATTTAGATAGATCATATGCTGTAGCTCGGTATTTTGTTGGTACTACACCATCGTCAAATGTTAGTACAGTACAGGAAGAATTTAATCCGGAAGATGGAGATTTTGGTTCTAAAATTGAATAAAAAGAACTTCTGCTAAACTGAAATATCATGAACAAAAAACAAAACATTATTTGTTTTTAAAAAGTAATTCTATGAAGGTGGTAAAGATTCTGAAAATCCACTTGTTAATTAAAATTTAGATTAATATGAAGAATATGAAACCAAATATGTTAAGAGGATTAGTATACGTAGTTTTTTTTTCTTGTTTTTTGATTTTGTATCAAACGCTTTATGAGGGAAGAACCTTTTCTGTTAAGTCAGTTGTTCTTGCTGTTTTAGTAGCTGTATTAAGTTGGGGCCTAATTCTTTTTCTTGAAAAACGGCGAAATCGAAAAAAGAAGCAATAATGAATTAATGTCTTTAAAAGAATGAAAGATCCTTATCCTCTTGGATAAGGATTTTAAATCAAATCATCATGAAAAAAATAAAACAAAATATTATTAAATGGATTATATTCTTCGCGGTTTACCCGATTGTTCTCATTTCAATGGAGCATTTTGTTTTTCAGGAAGAATTTAATCGTGGGCTAATAATTAGTGCAATTATAGCATCCATATTTACCTGGTTCCTAATTCTTTTTCTTGAAAAACGGCGTAATCGAAACAAGAAGCAATAATGAATTAATGTCTTTAAAAGAATGAAAGATCCTTATCCTCTTGGATAAGGATTTCAAATCAAAATCATCATGAAAAAAATAAAACAAAATATAATTGGAGGGCTTATATTCTCCACGGTTTGCTCGATTGTTTACATTTTAGTGGAGCATTTTGTTTTTCAGGAGGAATTTAATCGTAAGCTAATAATTGCTGCGGTTATAGGATCTACATCTGCCTGGTTCCTAATTCTTTTTTTTGAAAAACGGCGTAATCGAAAAAAGAAGCATAAGTAATATTTTAATTTTTTGAGATTGTTTTTTGTAAAACTTTAGAATATGTAGATTCTACAAGATTAAAATTTCAGCTAAATAGAATACCCTAAGCAGAAATGTTTGGGGTTTATTTTTCTATTTTAACTTTCAAATTATAAGCTAATTTTATCTAATAATTTCGATTTATAAGCGATCTGCAATTACCCTCATAGACTTACTGATTGAAAAATGTTTAGCCCTTTGGAAATGCGATCACTAGGTTCAGCAAGTCTTGTATTTTTTCTATATTTGTAAACTTTTTAGCGAATACAAGATAAAATTAATATAAATGAGCACTAAATTTCCAGAATACAAAAACCTGGATCTATCACAGATCAATAAGGACATTTTAAAAGAATGGGAAGAAAATAAAACCTTTGAAAAAAGTTTGGAAATCCGCGAAGGACATCCATCTTTTGTTTTCTACGAAGGTCCTCCTTCGGCTAACGGTATGCCAGGTATTCACCATGTTATGGCACGTGCGCTTAAGGATATTGTGTGCAGATACAAAACACTTAAAGGTTTTCAAGTTAATCGTAAGGCTGGTTGGGATACCCACGGATTGCCTGTGGAATTGGGTGTTGAAAAGGAACTGGGAATTACAAAAGAAGATATTGGTAAAAAGATTTCGGTAGATGATTACAACAATGCTTGCCGTACCAATGTGATGAAATATACCCGTGAATGGGAAGATTTAACTTCCAAAATGGGATACTGGGTGAATATGGAAAACCCATATATTACCTACGATAATCGTTATATCGAAACACTTTGGTGGTTGTTGAAGCAGATGTTCGAAAAGAACTTGCTTTATAAAGGTTATACCATACAGCCATTTTCTCCTGCTGCTGGAACGGGATTGTCAACCCACGAGTTAAATCAACCGGGCTGCTATAAGGATGTAAAAGATACTACCGCAGTTGCCATGTTTAAGGTGGCTCGCAACGAAAAGAGTGAATTTCTGTATGAAGACCTGGATTGTGATGCGTACTTTATCGCATGGACAACTACTCCCTGGACACTTCCATCCAATACTGCTTTGGCAGTTGGTCCAAAAGTGGAATATTATCGTGTTCGTACATTTAATCCATATACCGGAAAGCCTTGTGCCGTTGTTTTAGCAAAAGACTTATTCTATAATTTCTTCGATAAAAAATATGAAGGTTTAGAATTGGGAGAATATCAGGCGGGTGATAAGCGCTTAACATTCAAAATTCTTTCAGATTGTAAAGGAACCGATTTAGAAGGTATTCGTTACGAACAGTTGATGCCAATGGTGAAGCCGGAAGGCGATGCTTTCCGAGTAATCTTAGGTGATTTTGTAACTACCGAAGATGGTACAGGTGTCGTTCATATTGCGCCTACTTTTGGTGCTGATGATGATAGAGTTGCTAAAGCAGCTAACATTTCCCCACTCATCCTCCGCGATAAGGAAGGGAAGATGCAACCAATGGTTGATAGAACCGGTAAATTCTTCTTATTAGAGGATTTGGATGAGGAATTTGTGAAGAACTATGTGAATATAGACGCATATAATGAATATGCTGGTCGTTTTGTGAAGAATTCTTACGATGCAAGTCTTACAGATGACAGTGCTACTTTAGATATCGATATCGCCGTTGCATTAAAGAAAGGTAATTTGGCATTTAAGGTGGAAAAACATGTTCACAATTATCCACATTGTTGGAGAACTGATAAGCCTATTCTATATTATCCTTTGGATTCCTGGTTTATTAAATCAACAGCGGTGCGCGATCGAATGATCGAATTGAATAAAACCATTAACTGGAAACCAAAATCAACTGGTGAAGGTCGTTTCGGAAAATGGTTAGAGAACCTTCAGGATTGGAATCTTTCTCGTTCTCGCTATTGGGGAACTCCTCTTCCTATTTGGGTTAGTGAAGATCGTATGGAAATCAAATGTATTGGTTCCGTTGCCGAATTGAAGGCAGAGATCGAAAAATCTATTGCTGCAGGCTTCATGACTGAAAATATCTTGGCAGATTATGTAGAGGGAGATAATAGCAAAGAAAATTATGAGAAATTCGATTTGCATCGTCCTTATGTCGACAATATTATTCTGGTTAGCGATTCTGGTAAGAAGTTGGTTCGCGAATTAGATTTGATCGACGTTTGGTTTGATTCAGGATCTATGCCATACGCACAACAGCATTATCCATTTGAAAATAAAGAGAACTTTGATAAGATTTTCCCGGCTCAATTTATAGCTGAAGGGGTTGATCAAACCCGCGGATGGTTCTTTACCTTGCATGCCATTGCTACCATGGTTTTCGATGGCGTTGCTTTTGAGAATATCATCTCGAACGGATTGGTACTGGATGCAAAAGGAAACAAGATGTCGAAGCGTCTGGGAAATGCTGTCGATCCATTTTCTACTATTGAAAAGTATGGATCTGATCCATTGCGTTGGTACATGATTACGAATGCACAGCCTTGGGATAACCTGAAATTTGATTTAGGCGGGGTTGAAGAAGTTCGTCGTAAATTCTTTGGCACTTTATACAATACCTATAGTTTCTTCCAATTATATGCCAATATCGATGGGTTTAATTACTCAGATGCTGATATTGCCATGGAAGAGCGTCCGGAAATTGATAGATGGATTCTATCCTTATTAAATTCTTTAATCAAAGAGGTTGAGGAGTGTTACGAAGCTTACGAGCCAACTCGTGCTGGTAGAGCAATTCAGGATTTTGTTTCTGAAAATCTGTCGAACTGGTATGTCCGTTTATCTCGTAAGAGATATTGGGGTGGAGACTACTCTACTGATAAAATTTCTGCATATCAGACTCTTTATAAGTGTTTGGAGACAATCTCAATCCTTGCTTCTCCAATTGCTCCATTTTATATGGATCAGTTGTTTAATGATCTGAATTCAGTAACCAATAGATTTACTAAAAATTCGGTTCATTTAGTTGATTTTCCAAAATATGATGCTGAAATCATAGACAAAGCATTGGAGGAAAGAATGGATATGGCTCAGAAAATATCTTCCATGTCACTGGGATTACGACGAAAAGTGAAGATTCGGGTTCGTCAGCCATTGAGCAAGATTATAATCCCTATTCTGGATGATTCTATGGTGGATCAACTGGAAGCTGTTAAGAATATTGTTCTTTCTGAAATTAATGTGAAAGAAATGGAATTCATAACGGATACTTCCGGTGTTTTGGTGAAAAAAATTAAGCCTAATTTTAAAACTCTAGGACCAAAGTATGGCAAGATAATGAAACAAATTGCTGCGGCAATTGCACAGATGAGTCAAGAAGATATCGTTACATTTGAACAGAATGCAAGCTTTACTATTCTTGTAAATGAGCAAAATGTTGATCTTGGCTTAGAAGATGTAGAAATCATTTCAGAAGACATTCCTGGTTGGTTAGTTGCTAACGAAGGGAAACTTACTGTGGCAATGGACGTAAACATCACCGAAGAGTTACGACAGGAAGGTATAGCTCGCGAGTTTATCAACAGGATTCAAAATTTGAGAAAAGACAGTAATTTTGATGTTACAGATAAGATAAAACTCGAAATTATGATGCATGAATCAATCAATGATGCTGTGCTTGCTCACAAAGATTACATTGGTAGTCAGACACTAGCAGTTAGCGTGGAGTTAGTCGAGAAGCTTGCAGAAAACGAAGCGAAAGCTGTAGAAATTGAACAAGGTATTGAGAGCTTTATTAAGATTGAAAAGGTTAGTGAATAATCGATTTTTTGTTATCTTTAAAAAAAAATGAAACAATGACCGAAAAGAAGCGATATACAGATGAAGAACTGCAAGAATTCAAAGATCTGATTCTTTCAAAACTTGCAAAAGCTAAAAAGGATTTTGAAACATTGAAAGCTGTGATTTCGAATAGCTCTGGAAATGATATTGAAGATACTTCTCCAACATTTAAGGTTTTGGAAGAAGGTGCTTCAGTATTATCAAAAGAAGAAGCTGGTCGATTGGCTCAGCGTCAGGCAAAATTTATTTCTCATCTGGAAGCTGCTTTGATTCGAATTGAAAATAAAACTTATGGCGTTTGCCGGGAAACTGGTAAGTTAATCTCTAAGGAGAGACTTCGTGCTGTGCCTCATGCTACTTTGAGCATCGAAGCCAAGAATAGACAAGTCTAAGCTTAAGTATTGAGATATATAAATGATTGGAAGATTTTCTTCCAATCATTTTTGTTTAAAATCAGAGGTTTTCATTTCTTTGAAGACAATAATTCTCTTAATAGAATAATCTAAAATAAAATAATATGTCTTTATTTAAAAAATCGGTAGCATTTATCACATTGCTTTTGATTTTAGATCAGGCACTAAAAATATGGATCAAAAGCCATATGATGTTGGGTGAAGAATTCTCAATATTTGGTAATTGGTTTCTCATTCATTTTATAGAAAATAATGGAATGGCCTTTGGCATGGAGTTAGAAGGTGAATGGGGCAAAATTTTACTAAGTCTTTTCCGTATTTTTGCAGTTTGTGGTATTGGTTGGTATCTTTTTGATATTTGTCAAAAGAAAGCTCCTGTAGGTCTAATTATTTCTATTGCTCTTATTTTTGCTGGTGCTATGGGAAATATTATCGATAGTGCTTTTTATGGTTTGGTATTTAATGACAGCTTTTATCAAGTTGCAAGCTTTTTACCAAAAGAGGGTGGTTATGCGAGCTTCTTGCATGGTAAAGTTGTTGATATGCTATACTTTCCAATTTTAGAAGGTCGATTTCCAGATTGGATGCCAATTTGGTCTGGAGAACATTACATTTTTTTTCGGCCTGTTTTTAATATAGCAGATTCGTATATTACGATTGGAGTTTCCTCGATACTCCTATTTCAGAGAAATTATTTCGTGAAAAATAAAAAGACAATTTAGTAAATAAAAAAAAGCCCATTGGGCTTTTTTTTATGACTTCGTTTGAGCAGCTTTTCTTCTGCGTTGTGCTCTAAAGTAATTAATCTGACTTCTTATACTCCAAATACCTCCTAAAATAATAAGTAAGAATATCCATTGTTTACGTCCCCAGTCTGCCTCTCCGAAAACTCCTTTGAATAACATTACAGCAGAAATGATAATCAGTATGCTTGTAAGCAGAGCAGCTATATGACCAATTGCCGAATTCTCTTTTTGGATTCCCGGAGTACAAAAATAGAGTACGATACCAAAAAACATTGGAATGAGAGCCGTATATTGCATATCCCCTACTTCAATATATCTAGTGAGGAATCCAAATAATCCGGCTAAAATTAGAAGTATAGAATATGCTTTATTAATTTGATATGCTTCTTTCATATTTCTTATTTTAATTTAAATTGAACTAAAATACTAAAACTCAATAACATTCAAAGCATTCAATAAAAATATACGACTTTAGTACTTAGTCTGGTACTTATTTGGAAACGGATTATAGTGTTCTTTCTATTGGAAAGGACTGAGGAAGGGGTAATACTTTTTCTTAGGAGACTAATAAAAATAAGAAAGGCCATCCCTCCGGATAGCCTTTCTTGGACAACCTTAAAACTCAACCATGAATTGATTATCTTACCGCAACAACTAAATATTTTGAAGATTTCCAGAATTCTGCTGGATCCAAAATTGTAATTCCTTCAACCTTATCAACTCCCTCAACCTTATAAGAGCTACTTGGATGATTGGTTACAAAACTGATCTTCTTACCATTCACTGGTATTGTAGTAGTCTTGGTGATATCAATCTTTTTAAATTCTTTAGTATTAAAATCTTTATTCAAAATTGCAGTTTTTCCAATTCCGATAAATCCACCGTCTTTAGTAATTACATGCTTTTCCTGTAATTCTCTACTTGAACCACATACATAATACCCAGTATGTAATGAACTAGTTTGTTCAGCAATAACTTTAGCTTTATTATCATTTTCTGTATTTAAAGCTACAACGGTTCCGTTTAATTCAGTTACTGTACCATTTAAGTTTTCTACTTCAATGTTTAATTTTGCAACTTTTGCATTTAATGCAGTTACTTCAGTTTCTTTTGCATCTAATTCTGTTCTTAATCTATCGGTAAGCTTACGTAGTTTAGAATTTTGATACCAACTGTTGTTTAATTTTTTTTCAAGATCGGTGATCTTTGTTTTATTCTGCTCCAATAAATTGTTGATTGAAGTCATATCACTCGCAATTTTTTGCTTCTGAGATTGATTTGGATTTTCAGAATTTACTGCAATAATTGCTTCCTTTTTCTTTATAATATCAAGGTTTTCTTCAATGGTATTTAAAGATTCTATAAAATCATTAATTGTTGAATCCTTTTGCTTAGCCATAGAAGTTAGCTGCTGATTTTGTTCTTTTAGCTGTTTTAATTCCTTTTGGTTACAGGACATAAAAAAAGGGACAATCAACAATGCTATAATTATTCGTTTCATAGAAATAGATTTAGAGATTTAGTTTCATTTCTTGTTTAGATTATATATGTGAATATCATGCCAGAAATAGTAATTCATTGAATTTCTTTGATTTTTGTAATCCAGATAACACAATATCAGAATTATAGACTTTAATAATAATTTGTGTTATTAGTGTGTTTTCAGGCAAGCTAATCTAAAGTGGGGAATTATTACACATAAATTGGGTAATAATTCTACATGTTTTACAGAGGTAGTAAGTGCGTATTGAGGATGACTTTTAAAAATCTTCTTAACTTTACGTATCTTGAATTATATTTTAAAAAGTAGTTGATTATCAGATGGCAGCAGAACGACGAAGTAGTATAAAAATTAAGGTTGTATTGGGATACGTTTTTGTATTTCTGGCAATATTAGCATCCTTATTTATTGCATATCAATCCTACAATAAACTATTGAATTCGGTGGTTTCTTTGTCGAGGCCAGACGCAGAAATTGCAAGAATGAATCGTATTCTTACAAGTCTATCTGAGGCTGAAAATCAAATTAGAATTTATTCTCTTACCAAAAAGGAGAGTTATCTTGAACTTTATGCTGAAAATGTTTATAAGATTCAGTCTGAACTAGATTCTCTTCGACATTTTAATAAAGACAGTAGTATTTCTGATTTTTTAATTGATTCCATGAGTTTTTTGCTTATGGAACGAACGGATAAATTAAATGCATTTGTAAAATTAAAAAGGTCAAAGGAAAAATTAAATTTGTCTGAACAGGCTATACAGCAGATGAGTGAGGCTTCTGATTCTGCCCAAACCCGCATTAAAACAACTACTACTACCTATACGATTTTAGATACGCTTGTTTCAGCAGCAGAAGTGAAACAACGTGAGAAAAAGAAGAATTTTTTCTCCAAATTATTTTCTAAAAAAGAGGATGCAAAAAAAGTTGATTCTCTGGAGACTGTTGTGAAGAGAACGGAAGTAAAAGTGGATACTAGTTATTTGCCACAAGCTGACAGTTTGTTAAGGAGTTTGGAGAATATGTTGCAATTGGCTCAGAAAAAGGAACAATTGAATCGGGATATTATTTCCAGAGAAGAGCTACAGCTGGTTGAAGAAAATAGTCTTATATGGGATAAAATTAAGTTATTACTCAATCAATTGGAAATGGAGCGAATGCAGCAATTATCAGTAGCTTCAAGCAAAGCTAAACAAATTGCTAATAATTCGATTTTCATTATTTCTATTATAATTATTGTTGCTTTTGTGCTTGGTGTTCTATTCATTATTTTCATTTTAATGGATATAACAAAGAGTAATTTTTACAGAAAAGAGCTTTTAATAGCCAAAGGGAATGCTGAAAAACTTGCTAAGGTAAAAGAGGATTTTTTATCGAGTATGAGTCATGAAATCCGAACGCCATTAAATGCCATTATTGGATTTACAAATCAATTGAATAAGACCAAACTGGAAAGTCAACAACAACATTTTGTGAAAGTTTTAATAAATTCCTCAAAACATTTATTGGGTTTAGTAAATGAAATTCTGGATTTTTCAAAAATTGAAGCAGGAAAACTACATATAGAAAATATTGGTTTTAGACCATATACTGTAGTTTCAGATGTTTTTGATGTCTTGAAAGTTAATGCTGAGATTCGGAAATTAAATTTCACATGGGAATTCAAAGGAGAATCGGAGATTTCATTAAAGAGTGATCCATTTCGTATCAAACAAATATTGTTGAATTTGGGTTCTAATGCTTTAAAATTTACAGCAGAAGGGAATGTGAAAATAAAAGCTTCTGTTATTCCTCACGGAGATTTCTCTCTATTTGAGGTGGATGTTAAAGATACCGGAATTGGGATCGCTGAGGATAAATTGGAAACAATTTTTGAAGATTTTAGCCAAGCTGATTCATTTTCTGCAAGAAAGTATGGTGGGACAGGACTCGGTTTAGCTATTAGTAGACGTTTAGCACATTTATTGGGTGGAGATCTTTATGTGGATAGTGAGTTGGGTGAAGGTTCTTGTTTTACACTTCGGATTCCTTTGGAAAAATCTGTTCCCGAGGAAGTTGCGACGGCAAAGCAAACATGGAATGGGCAAGTCACTAGCCTGATGGCTAAAAGATTTCTTATTGCAGACGATGATGAATATAGTTTACTCTTGGTTAAGACGATATTTAATGGTTGGGAATTAACAGCTGATTTTGTTGAAAATGGATCAAAAGCCTGGAATTTATTTCAAGAAAAATCCTATGATATGGTTTTAACAGATATTCATATGCCTGAAATGGGAGGTATAGAACTTTGTCGCAGAATAAGGAAAATTGATGATTGGGATAAAGCTAATATTCCAATAATTGCCCTCACTGCTAATGTGCGGGAATCTGATCTTCAGGAATATATTGCATCAGGAATGACCGAATGTTTAGTGAAACCTTTTGATGAGGATATTTTAATGACAATGCTCAACGAGTGTTTGATCGAAAAATCTGAAATAAATTTAGCTAAAAAAATATCTGTAAAAGAAGATGTCGTTGTTCCATTGTTTGATCTATGCCAAATAAAACAATTTACATCGAATGATAAGGAATTGATTGTGCAAATTTTAAATCAATTTATAATTTCGGCGGATGAAAACATCTGTGAAATGAATCGTGTTTTTAAGAAGAATGATTTTCTTATGGTTGGTTCAATTGCACACAAAATGCTTTCTTCTTTTAATCAATTACATATTGAAACGGTTATCCCCCATTTAAGAGAACTGGAGAATTTATTACATCTGAAAGTAGATATGAAACCTGATTTAAACCAAATTAAGCAGTTGGTGAATTTGGTGGAAGAAAATACACAAATTGTTATTTCGTCCATTCAAAATGAACTAGCTGAGTATAAATAATCATAGTATTCCTTTATTGATCCGATGTATAAGTTAATGAACATTTATTTTACACTTCGATTCCATATTGCTTAATTTTATTGTATAGGGTTTTTCGATCGATATTTAATAATCTTGCAGCTTTCGATTTATTGAAATTAACTTTTCTAAGTGTATTCTCAATTAGTTCTTTCTCATTTGCTGCTTGAATTAATTTTAAATTAGATCCTTCCAAAACCATTTCATTACTCTTTTTTTCATTTAGAATCTCTGCAGCAAGACTACTAATTTCAATTTGTTCTCCTGGGCTGAGTAAAACGGATCTGCGTATAACATTGCGTAATTCCCTTAAATTTCCAGGCCAGGAATAGGATTTGAATTTATCTAATACTTTCGGTGAAATTTTATTTACGTTTTTATGAAGTTCATTATTCGATAATTCTAAGAAATAATTTGTAAATAATTCTATGTCTTCTACTCTGTTTCTTAAGGCCGGAACTGTGATTTTAAATTCATTTAAACGGTGATATAAATCTTCTCGGAATTCCCCATTGTTTACCGAAAGAGATAGATCTTCATTTGTGGCAACCACAATTCGCACATCTACTTCAATATCTTTATTGCTACCTATTCTCCGTATTTTTCTTTCTTGCAGGGCTCGGAGTAGTTTTACCTGTATATCGTAGGATAAATTTCCAATTTCATCCAAAAACAGGGTGCCACCTTTGGCTGCTTCAAATTGACCTTCTTTATCGTTAATAGCACCAGTGAACGATCCTTTTATATGGCCAAACAATTCGCTTCCAGCAAGATCTGTAGATAATGCTCCACAATCAACCGCAACAAATACATTTTTTTTACGATTACTTTCGGAATGAATTCTACGTGCAGCAATTTCTTTTCCAGTTCCACTTTCACCTTCGATAATTACCGACATATCGGTTGGTGCAACCAATTTAACGTATTGATCTATTTGTAAAGCATTTGAGCTATTCCCACGTACGAATTCAATGGTTTTTTTTGATTTTTTTTGACTGGTTTTTTGTGAATCTTTAAGCAGTTGAGTTTTTTCTAATGCAGAATGAATAAGCACTAAAATTTCATCAGGATTTAAAGGCTTGGTCACATACTCAAAAGCACCCATCTTTATTGCACTCACGGCTGTTCTGATATCAGCATAGGAAGTCATGATGATAACAGGAATCTGAGGATGTATGGCTTTTATTTTTTGCAAAAGTTCCAATCCATCAAAATCAGGTAAACGAAAATCACTTAAAACCAGATCAAATTGTTGCGTTTCCAGTTTTTTCAATGCTTCGCCTGCAGAAAAAACAATATCTGCATCAAAATTTTTACGCTTCAGTAATCCCTGGAGCATCATACAAATTGTAGGGTCGTCATCTATGATTAATACTTTCTTCATACGAAATCGGATCGTTTGTGTGTTGTTTGAAATTTATTCTGGAATTTATCGAAAGAAAAATGCCGGAAAATCAGCCTTTCAACCAAAATTACATAAAAAGAGCGGATGTACGAAATGAACGCATTCTTTTATACTTAGGGAATTGGAGAATAAGAATAGCTCTTTACAATCCTACCGTTTGTAATTGACTTTTTATATTTATAAAATGAATTTATTTTTATTCTTCAGTTTTCACTTTCGCTTTATCGGAAGATTAGAGCTATGATGGCAATTTTAAATAAAGAATGGCAGTTTTATTAGTATTAATAGAACTGCCATATCTTTAAAATTTAAATTTCGGAATCCTTATCGGCAAGGACAAAATCGAGTTGTTTAGCAACCAAATTGGCTTTTGCTACACGAATTTTTATTTTATCTCCCAATTGATAAATCTTTCGGTGATGACGACCAACAATACAGTAGTTGTCTTCATCAAATTCATAATAGTCATCTTCTAATTCTCGAATAGAGACCATGCCTTCGCATTTATTCTCATCTAATTCCACATAAAATCCCCATTCGGTAACACCGGAAATTGTTCCTTCAAAATCTTGTCCAACATGTTCCTGCATAAATTCAACCTGCTTGTATTTAATGGATGATCTTTCTGCATTAGCAGCTTTCTGCTCCATTTCGCTGCAATGCTGACAAAATTCTTCGTATTTATCAGCATTAACCGATTTGCTTCCATCAAAATATTTTTCCAACAGGCGATGAACCATCATATCAGGATATCTTCGGATAGGAGATGTGAAATGAGAATAAAAATCGAAATGTAAGCCATAGTGTCCTATGTTTACAGTTGAATATTCTGCTTTAGCCATGGATCTAATTGCTAGTGTTTCTACTAAATTCTGTATGTTTTCGCCTTTAACTTCATGTAGAAGTGAATTTAATGAAGTAGAAATTGCGTTAGCATTGCTTGTTTTTATACCATATCCAAATTTGCGAATAAACTGGTTAAAGGTATTTAGTTTATCAGGATTTGGCTGATCGTGCGTTCTGTAAATAAAGGTTTTTACCTTTTTTCCTTTTGCAACTCTTCCGATGCTTTCTGCAACTCGCTTATTGGCAAGCAACATGAACTCTTCAATCAATTTATTGGAGTCTTTGGATTCTTTAAAGAAAACTCGGGTTGGTTTTCCCTTCTCATCAATTTCAAATTTCACTTCGAAACGCTCGAAATCTATTGCTCCTTTTTTAAATCGTTTTGCGCGGAGAAGTTTTGCTAAGCCATCCAGACATAAAATTTCCTCCTTAAAATCACCTTCTCCTGTTTCTATAACCTCCTGAGCTTCCTCGTAAGTAAATCTTCTATCAGAATTGATAATAGTTTTTCCGATCCAGGTATTATGAATTTCCCCCTTATCGTCCATTTCGAAAACTGCAGAGAAAGTTAGTTTTTCTTCATTTGGGCGCAAGGAACAAACTCCATTAGATAAACGTTCTGGTAACATAGGTACAACTCTATCTACCAAATAAACAGAAGTGGCTCTTTCAAAAGCTTCCTGTTCAATAATACTTCCTTTTCGCACATAATGCGTTACATCAGCAATATGAATGCCAACTTCCCAATTTCCGTTTTCTAAAGCACGAATTGAAAGTGCATCGTCAAAGTCTTTGGCATCTTGGGGGTCGATGGTGAATGTAGTAATGTTTCTAAAATCTTTTCGCTTGGCAATTTCCTCTTCTGTGATTTTATCAGAAATTAATTCCGCTGCTTCGTTTATTTTTTCGGGAAACTGATAAGGTAAATCGTACTCGGCAAGAATGGCATGCATTTCTGTGTCATTTTCACCTGGTTTTCCGAGAACAGTAACGATTTGTCCAACTGGATTTTTTGATTTCTTTGGCCATTCAGTTATCTGGGCAATTGCTTTATCGCCATTTTGAGCTCCGTTCAACTTACTTAATGGAAGAAAAATATCATAAGGCATTTGTCTGCCCGATGAAACCAGAAAAGCATAATTCTTGGAAATATCAACGATCCCAACAAAAGTGGTTTTTTTACGTTTTACAATTTCTATGACTTCTCCTTCTGGTTGTTTGCTTCTTTTTTTGGCATAAAGAGATACCTTAACAATATCACCATGCAAGGCTCTGTTTAAATTTGCCTGAGATACGAAAATATCTTCTTCCATATCATCAGAAACAATAAATGCTGCACCTCTCGCTGTCATGTCAACCACACCAGTGATATTGCCTATTTTTGATTTTAATTTATATTTTCCTGTAGAGATTTCCTGTAGATAATCTAACTCCACCAAATCGAATAAGACTCCAACTATGAGTTGTTTAATCCCCATGTCTTTTATATCCAATTCTTTTGAAACTTGTTTGTAGTTAAGTGTTTTGGTTGGATTATTAGTAAAGATGTTAATAATCAGTTTCTCTAAGCTTTTACGATTGTATCGTTGATTTGTGTTTTTACGTTTTTTTGTCATTTTTATAAATCTTAATTAAGATTTGATCTGAAAAAAGGCTTTTGAATTAAAGTAAGAATAAAATTTGTATTTTGCCCGGCAGTTCCATTAAATATATATTAAAGAATTGGCTTATTTACAGCCATACACATTTCATGAAATTTCATTTTTTCAAATCGATTAAGCCAATATTTCATCGCCTTATTTTATGGGTAATACCATTGGTGATTTGCCATGTTTCCTTTGGAGAAGTTATTTCTGATACGATCAACCTGGTTGATAAAGAAAATCGAAAACAAGGATCTTGGATAGAATATTGTAATGGAACAAAGATAAGGGAAGGAAATTATATTAACAACAAAAAGAATGGTATCTGGAAAAACTATCGGAAAGATGGTGTTTTGTCCTATGTAGTTCAATTCGTAGATGGCATACCCAATGGGGAAATGCGCTCTTATTTTTCCAATGGAAAACTATTGGAAAAGGGAGATTGGGTTAATGATCACTGGGAAGGAGAATATTTTTGTTATTACGAAAGCGGAAAGATCGCAGGACACTTTTTCTTTAATAAATATGGTAAGCGAACTGGTTACCAGGAATATTTTCATGAAAATGGACAAATATCTATTAAAGGAAAGTGGGCCAATGGCAATAAAAACGGTGAAATTCAGGAGTTCTATAAGGATGGATCGGTGAGAAACAAAAAACAATTCTCGGAAGGAAAATTAAACCTGCAATCTTGTGTGGAATATACCATTGGGGAATTGAGAATAGATGAAAGCAAAAAACAGGGATCAGTTACAGGAGTATTTTTGGGTAATGGGCATCATATTTTGTATAACAAGCTTAAGAAAACAGACAGAGAAGGGGATTTTGCAAATGGGAAGCTTATCAACGGGAAAAGATATTTCTATAATCTAAATGGGAAGCTTATCAAAACAGCTATCTATCAGAATTCTAAGATTATTCGTTGGATTTCACATTCCGAGCAATAATTTTTTATAATTTTACAGCCCCAAATACAATTTCGACTTATTATTACTGATATGGAAAACAAGTTGTTCATTTATAATACACTAAATCGTAAAAAAGAATTGTTTGAACCCATCAATGCACCACATGTTGGTTTGTATGTTTGTGGTCCAACGGTTTATGGTGATGCTCACTTAGGGCATGCTCGTCCGGCAATTACTTTTGATTTACTTTTCAGATATTTATCTCATTTAGGTTTTAAAGTTCGTTACGTTAGAAATATCACTGACGTTGGCCATTTGGTAAACGATGCCGATGAGGGAGAAGATAAAATTGCAAAAAAGGCTCGTTTAGAAGAGTTGGAGCCTATGGAAATAGTGCAATTCTATACCGATCGTTACCATAAAGATATGGATGATCTGAATGTGCGTAAGCCAAGTATTGAGCCTCGTGCATCAGGGCATATTATGGAGCAAATGGATATGATTGATAAATTGCTAACGAATGGTTTTGCATACGAAAACAATGGTTCTATCTATTTTGATGTGGAAGCCTACAGTAAAAAATATGATTACGGAAAACTTTCGGGACGAAAGATTGAGGAGTTGATATCCAATACCCGCGATTTGGACGGACAAAGTGAAAAGAAAAACAGTTTTGATTTCGCTTTGTGGAAAAAAGCATCTCCCGAGCACATCATGCGATGGCCATCGAAATGGAGTGATGGTTTTCCTGGTTGGCATCTGGAATGTTCAGCAATGAGTCAGAAATACTTAGGAGAAGAATTTGATATTCATGGCGGTGGTTTAGACTTGCAGTTTCCACATCACGAATGTGAAATTGCTCAGTCAACAGGAGTACATGGACACGAAGCCGTGCATTATTGGATGCACAATAACATGATTACCATCAACGGGCAAAAGATGGGGAAATCGTTGGGTAATTTTATTACTTTGTCACAAATGTTTTCGGGTGAGAATGATGTTTTGGAACAAGCCTACAGCCCAATGACTGTACGATTCTTTATGCTTCAGGCGCATTATCGCAGTCCTCTGGATTTTTCGAACGATGCATTAAAAGCTGCCGAAAAAGGTTTCAAGCGATTAATGAACACCTTGCTAACGCTTGATAAAATTAAAGTTACAGAGACTAGTACTATTGCTGTGGATGAATTGACAGCTAAATGTTACGGGGCTTTGAATGACGATTTGAATACACCAATTTTAATTGCTCATTTGTTTGACGGGGTGAAGATGATTAATGCTTTGGCTGCCGGAAATGAAACAATTGATGCTAAGAACCTCGAAGATCTTAAGGTTTTGTATCACAAATTAATTTTTGATGTATTGGGATTAAAGGCCGAGGAAGAATCGGATGCCAGCAATGAGATGCTTGATAAGGTAATTTCATTATTACTAACCACAAGAAATGAAGCTAAAAAGAATAAAGACTGGGCTACAGCTGATCGCATTCGAGATGAATTAACCAATTTAGGCATTGTGGTGAAAGACACCAAGGATGGTTTTGAATGGGAAATCAATAAATAAAAGTAAACTGTCCTGAGTCTTCGGGGCAGTTTTTTGTATTTTTATATTCTTTCTTATCAGTGATCTAAAAACAATATTAAAATGAAATGTCAATCTGTAATACTTGGTTTGTTTGCTGCGGTATTAGTATCGTGTAATGGTAATGGTGAAAATCGAAGTCTTGGCAACAAAAAGAAGTCTGCAGAGCCATTAGAGAAATCAATACAGATTGTAAAAAGTTTGCGTTTGAAAAGTCCGCATCGGGGCGATTTATTTGCTTTTGGCAAGCCAATTGATGTGGTGATGATTCCTAGAAAACGTGCTGCAGATATTGATTCCGTTCAATTTTTTGGGGACAATGAACTCTTGGAAACTAAAACGGGAGCTCCCTGGACATGGAAATGGTCTCCCGAAAAAGCAAACATGGGAAAACACAATTTAAAACTGATGGCATACCACGTGGATGGAACTATTGGTGAGGTGAGTACGCATGTGTATTTAAAATCGAATGTTGCACCTGAGCAGTATTCCTTTGAAATTGTAAAATCTTATCCTCATGATAAGCACGCTTATACACAGGGTTTGTTTTATCGCGATGGTTACTTGTACGAAGGAACCGGACAAAATGGGGAATCATCCTTGCGAAAAGTGAAATTTGAAAATGGTGAAGTGTTGTCAATCTTTAATATGGAACAGGAGTATTTTGGCGAAGGCATTACTTATTGCGATGGGAAAATTATTCAATTAACCTGGACAGCCAGAAAAGCTTTTGTAATGGATCCAGATACTTTTGAACAACTGGATGTTTTTGATCCGAAAACAACCAATGGTCAGGGATGGGGTATTACTACCATGAATGATGAATTGGTGATTTCTGATGGTACGAATGTTCTTACATTTCTCGATCCGAAAGATTACTCGCATAAGAGAACGATAGAAGTGTACGATAATACAGGGAAAGTTACCAATTTGAACGAACTGGAATATATCAATGGAAAAATATTTGCCAATGTATGGCTTACCGATCGGATCGTTATTATTAATCCGGAAACGGGACGTATAGAGGGGAATTTGAATTTAAAAAATATTCTAACATCCAGAGAAAGACTTAGATTAAATCAAAACGATGATGTTTTGAATGGTATCGCCTGGGATGCAGAAAACAATAGGTTATTTGTTACCGGTAAGCGTTGGCCTAAACTTTTCGAGATCAAAATAAATAAGAATTAAAGGCTTTACTTCTCTTCCAAAATGAAATTCTGAGTTGGTTCAGGCTATCACCAAACAAATTTTTGATGCCGTAAATTGGAACGGACTATCACAAAACAATTTTTTGATGTTTTGAATTAGTTTGGTTTTTTTCGGGTTTATTTTGTAATCTCTACCTTCCCGGATTTTCTTTTAAAGAAAGAGTTTTTTGTGTTCCGAAGTCCCTCGTAGGAATCCAGAATTCCTTTTACACTGCCAACTAAAATTTTGGCTTCCACCATAATTGGGATACGATTATCATCGTTACTGAGCCATACGGTCATGTCTTCGCCACCTTTAAACATGGTTCCTTCTACTAGCAGAGGAGAGAATTTAAGGCATTCGAATCGTTCGCCCGACTTGGTTTTAATGGTTTCTAATCCGAGATAACGGATATAAAGCGCATGAATTTCATTATCAACCAACATGCTAATAGGAATCTTTGAGCCTTTTTTGTATTTCGAAAAATCAAGATTGCGCACGTAATAGGCAATGGAAAGAATATCAAAAGTGCAAGGCTGGTTGGCTATTGTGTCGAATAGAACAGGCTTATTCCTTTTTTGTATGCGGGAATAAATCTCATTTTTTGGGGAATTAAACCAATATTCGTGATGAGCATGATATTTTGCTTCGTTCGTTTTTCGATCGAAATAGAATGGGGTTAAAGTTTGTCTATCGGCATAACAGGTTAAAGTATCCCTAAGTTTGAAGAACCAATCGAAAGCATTCACATTCTTTCCCTTACCATAGAATTCAAAAGCATCTGTGTTTTTATATTGAGCTTTTTTTACACCTAGTTCTACTTCTCCTGCAGCAACCCATATAAATCTCCAATTGTAATATCCGCGATAGGTTAATTTTTCGCCTTCCTGAAAAGCAATATTCTTTTCGATGCATTGTGCCTTTGTAATTTGCGCAAAGGCTAATAATAGGAGCAGACAGGCAAGGTATTTTTTAATCAAGTTATTTAAATATTAGTGATGATTTAAGAATTTGCTTGTACCTTAAAAAGTAAAGGACATTATTTATTTACAGTGCCAATCTTATTTTCAATGGCTTCTACCTTCGTTTTTAATCTATTGTCTTTGTCTTTCTGAATATCCATATTCATGGTGATGTATACTCTTTTTGAATCTTTTTCCAATACCTGATAGGAACGATTCAAAATATCCAATGCTTCGGGAAGTGTAGCTGTCTCTACCAAGGTTCCCATAGCTGTTAACTGGTAAGGCACTCCACTATTTCTGATTAAATCGATAACCTTGCTAACGTGTTTACTTACGCTATCGCCTTTGTCGGTTGGAAATATTGCGAACTCTACTAATACAGACATATTTTAGATTTTTGTTTTAGGGTTGAATTACAATTCCATTCGATGGAATATTTATCTTTTCTTCTACATCCCAATTTGATCTTAGTTTAATTTCTTTACGGAAGTAGTAAACTTGTTCTGCCTGAAGTTTTTGAGCATAATTTCCGGTATCCCATAGTCCGTTATCATTTGAATCTTCAATAATTTTAATGATATAAGTTTCTGGTGCCAGATAGTCGAATAAAACTGTTTGATCAGAATAAATTTTCTTCGTTTTTATTACTTTTTCATTTTTTCCGCTCTTTAGTAATTGAACCAATACAGGCCCTTTTACCCCAGAAACATTTAGGAATAGCTTGCCATAATATTCTTGTTCCCGGCTTGTGATTCTCCCCGTAAATTTATCGCTATACAATCCATATATATTTTGGAATGCAGCAGAATCTATAATTACCTGATATTTGGTATCGGACTTCCATTTTGTTTGTAGGCTGTAATTTAGAATTTCTCCGGAATCTTTCACAAATTTGAATGTCTGCGGAATTTTTAACGTATCCTTCAGTTCAAAAAAATGTATGCTATCCAGATTTATAATGGCAAGTGGCTCGTTGAATTGTACGCTGATATTTCGATTTAAATCCTGTTTGCTACTGGTTTTAACTTTGAAATTATAAACTGGTTTTTTGATTTTTGTTTTCTTTTTTTTCTTCTTCGACAACTTGGCTTTCTTCGGATCTTTATAATTCAGTTTTACTGTATCCATAAATGTTACGAGCGTACCAGTTGAATCCGTTTTTAGGTATTGTAGAGCTGCTAGTAAAGTATCTCGTTGGTAAATGTTTGGATCTGTAATCCAATAGGATAATGTATCCTTGGTGCGATTTTGTTGGAGTAAAAACCAGTCAGGTTTCTTTTTTACTCTAACAAAATCAATCAAAAGGCTATCGCTGCGTTTGGCATTGAATTCAAAATCCAATTTTTCGCGTCGGCTTCTTTTATAGGTTGTTAAATATTGCAATGGATTTTTTTCTTCAAACATTCTGATATGAACATTGGTCGGTTCCAGTGCAGTATATTTTTTTAGAACAACAGAATCTTCTGCAATGGTGTCTAGTTGTTCGAATCGATGAGCGCTTGGTTTAATTATAGAATCGAAAAAGCCCATGCTTTCTCCCGGACCATTATATAAATAATCCCGGTTTCCGTCCACTAAAGCGAATAGTTTGTAGTTTCCTGCTTGAAGGTGGTTGAGTTGGAAATTTCCTGCAGAGTCAGTCTTTGCAATATAATCAGGAACTAAGGTTAATGGTACAGAATCATTGGTATTCAAATAAGCCATTACCATGGATTTTTCTACAGGTAATTCATTAAACGCATTGTCTACCTTACCACGAATACTTAGCGAATCTAAACTTGTACCGGTGGAAAATACAAATTGATATTCTCCCAAAGGATTGTTCTCGTTATTGTCTGTAATTCCTTTTCCAAAATCAAGAGTATAGGTGGTGTTTTCCTTTAATTCTTCATCTAGCTTTAGATAAATAGATCTGCCCTTTAATTTCACCAAGGGTTTCTTTTTAAAAGGAGGGGAAATCACAAAATTTTCGCTGATGTCTTTAAATTGAACAAATTCATCAAAGAAAATTTCTATTTTTCCACCCTTGAAATTCAGGGCATAATTATCCGGAATAGTCTTAATCACCTTGGGAGGTGTTTTATCAAGCGGTCCTCCGGTTGGATAGCCAACATTTGCACAGGAATATATAAAAGCTGAAATTGCAATTCCTAAAAGGATAATAAGTGCTGTCTTTTTCAAAGGTTATGATTTTGGTAATTGATATTCGACTTCAAAATTACAAAGATTCAAAACAAAAATAAGTTAATAAAAGTAAAATGGGTGATTCCTTGGCATTTTCCGCTACTAATAGAGCGAAATTCCTTCAAAGAGCAGCAAATACCGATTTCGATTTTGTATTTACTTCCTGTGGATTTAGGGAGGCTATGTTTTGTTTATTTGCAGCTAATCAGGGATTCAAATGTGCCATATTCTGTCCGGAGGATTTCTCGTGTAAGTTGCATCCTGTGGTAGAGCTGAAAACCGCAAACCACAAAGCTCTAGTTTTGCTACAAAAAAGCTTTCCTCATCTGATCTTACCAGATGAGTATTTGAATATAAACCCGAAAATGTCTGCGATTAAAAGTCTGCTTACTGCTAATATTAGTCATAGGGATCTTTCTAAATATGAAGCTTTATTGAAGGTGAAAGATGGAGATCGTGTTTATTTAGATCGGGAATTTAAATTAAATGCCAATCGTTTGTTGATCTCGATATTAAAAACAGCAGTTCAGGTTGGCGTTACAGTTCTAAATTATATCTCCGTTGAAAAAAAAAATTCTTCAAGCTTATTGGCTTGCAATAAACTAAAAAAAGAAAGCGCACAAGTTGTACTGATATCAAAACAGATTTTGGAATTAGAGGAGCAGACAAAATGTTCTGGGGAAATGGAATTACATATTTTATTGGATCGAAAACACTTGTTTTTAAAACGTAGTTTGAAGTTCACTGTTCAAAATCAATTGGTGCGGTTGGTTCGTTATCAGGATTATTTTTTATTGATCTGCAAAACAGATAAGAACGAACGTGAGATGCTTAGAAGTGTATTGAATCACCTTAATAATTTGCTTTATTGGGAAGATAAATTCGAGGAGGAAGACGTTATTGCTTGTCAGATATCGAGATCTTTTGAATGGCTAACCATCGATAGGCAGTTAAGTTCTCTTGAAGAGATGACAAATAAATATTTAGGATTTTCTTCCAGACAGTTTTTGGAGCATATCTCAAATATAAATGCGGTAGATACTCATTTTGAAGGAAAAACAGAGATACAGCAATTGATAGAATATGGAGATTTTCGTTTTGATGAGGCAAAGCAAACAGGAATTCATCCTATTGCTTTTAAGAATATGTTTTACCGATTTGGATCTGAAATAGAACAGCTTACCGAAGCTGCTTACGAGGGACGAAGTAAATTTGGTTCGGGAAATAAGCTATGGGAATACGTACAGTTTTGGAATCTGTTCCAAACCGAGATGATATGCCACAAACAGGATTATTTCAACCGAATTGGAAAGAAAGAGAAATTTTCGAAATACGATTTAATTGCCAGTGAGCAGATTATTGATGATTGTTTTTCTAATGCTTAGGTGGTGGATGTTAAAAAAGCATATTTTTTAAAATTTATACCAACAATTAGGTATTGTGTTGTCTGATTTGACGGTTTACTTTTGTTACGTAAAATAAAATGTAATGCCAATCGGATTGCAATGAACAAATTTCGGAAATTTAAAATTGTTTTTTTAAGCCTGCTACTTCCAGCATTTTTGTTGCTGGAGGCAAATGCAGTTTTAAACTGGCATGTTCATAAATTTGCCGATGGAAGTATTGTTGTGCATGCACATCCGTTTCAGAAATCAGGAAATTCTCCGCTAATACCTCCGCATCATCATTCTGCAAAAGCATGTTTTTCTATTCAACATTTTACGGGTTTTCTGTTCGTGCTTGGAGCAGCTTTCTTTTTAGCACTTTATTTGGTGAAACTGATAGATTGTGTTTCATCTTATGAATATCATTTTTGTGGCAATATTCAGGAATTTTTATTACCCAATCGCGCACCGCCATTCTTTGTTTAAATATTAGAATTTAAGCATATCATCACTAATTGTGGTATTCCACCATTCCGTTTAGTTAGGATATTTTGTGCAGCTTAATGAGCTGTACTAGAATTCTATTGTGTGTATTGGCTGGAAAACAATAACAACAAACAATCTAAAAAAATAAAGAAATGAGAATAATAAAGTCTCTGGGATTTAGTATTGTATTACTAATTGTCCTGATATTTTCTGCGTCAGCAAAGGATTTAACCTCTAGTATAAAAGGAAAAGTAACAGATCGTAATAGTAAGGAACCAATTCCTTATGCCAGTGTAGTTTTGGAAGGATCTTTCTTTGGGGCTGTAACTGATTTCGATGGCAAATTTGTGATTGATAATGTACCAGTAGGACATTATCATGTGGTGGCAACTTGTGTTGGATATAAATTAGATAAGCAGGAAATCAGTTTGGTAGATGGGAAAGCTGCGGTACTGGATTTTGGAATCAGTGAAGATTTTATAGGGTTAGATCAGGTGGTGGTTACTGCCGATAGAAATAAGATAGCACGAAAAGATGCTCCTATAGTGGTAAACTCCATTTCAACCAAATTACTGGAACAAACTTCTGCCGCAACACTTGCGGATGGATTGGTATTTACACCGGGTTTACGTGTCGAGAATGATTGTAATAATTGTGGATTTACACAGGTACGCATGAATGGTCTGCAAGGATCCTACACTCAAATCCTCATTAATAGTCGTCCTATTTTTAGTGGTCTGGCTGGTGTTTACGGATTGGAGCATATTCCTGCTAATATGATTCAACGCGTAGAGGTAGTGCGTGGAGGTGGTTCTGCACTATTCGGAGGAAATGCGATAGCCGGAACTATTAATATTATTACCAAAGATCCGATTAGTAATAGTTTTAAAATGGGAGCAAAATATGGCATTGTAGGTATTGGTGCAAATGGTAGTGGTACTAGTAATGACATGTCGGTAGATTTTAATGCATCGGTAGTTGCGAATGACAAACAAAGTGGAATCTTTATTTTTGGAATGAATCGGAATCGTGAAGATTGGGATGCTAACGGCGATGCTTATTCCGATTTGGTGAAAATTGAAAATACTAGTGCCGGGTTGCGTGCTTATCATCGTTTTGGGAATTTAAGTAAGTTGACGCTTGAATACCATACCGTAGATGAATATCGAAGAGGTGGTGATCAGTTGGATTTACCTGCTCATGAAGCTAATGTAGCCGAAGAAGTACGTCATCGTATTAATTCAGGAGGTTTGGTTTTAGATCAGTTTTTTAATGAGGATAGAATTAGTAAACTATCAGTTTATGCTTCGGGGCAGCAAATTAATCGAAAAAGCTACTATGGAGCGGCTACTTTGGAGGATGAAAATGGGAATATCTTATCTGTTGCTATTCCTGATTATAGTGCCTACGGTAAAACGAAAGATTTAGCTTTATCTACTGGTTTTCAGTTTTTCACAAAATCAGAGAATCTTCTTTTTGCTCCGGCAGATATTACCTTGGGCTTAGAAAACGTGTATAATAGTTTAAAAGATGACAAATTAGGTTATTACGATTTCGAAGAGAATAAACATGTGCCAACTACAAATATTGCTGATCAAAGTTCAAATACTATTGGAGCTTTTGTACAAACGAAGTGGACTTTGGGTTTTGTGAACTTTTTACTTGGGGTTCGGATGGATACTTATAAGATTAAGAACACCGTAGATGGTGCAGATTATTCTAATATTGTTTTCAGCCCACGAGCTAATGTGTTATTCAATCTTTCTAAAGTAAGTCAGTTGCGGATGAGTTATGCAAGTGGTTTCAGGGCACCTCAAATTTTCGATGAGGATTTACATATTGAGGCTTCTGCTGCCCGACGGATTATTCATAAATTAGATGATAATTTAAAAGAGGAGACTTCAGATAGTTATACCCTTTCATGGGATTACACCAAAACTATTGGAAAAGTTCAGACTTACTTTCTTGCGGAGGGATTTTATACTCATTTAAAAGATCCTTTTAAAAATGAATACAGCAACATAGATGAAAACGGAAATTTGGTTTCTTTGCGAAAAAATGCAGATGATGCAGTAGTGCAGGGGTTAAATGTGGAGTTCAAATTAGCACCTTCTTATAAACTCGATTTTCAATTGGGATTTACTTTGCAGTCCAGTAAGTATGATCAGGCAAGCGACTATGGCGAAGATGATGAGGTGGTAAATAGTACAACCGATGAAATTTTGCGAACCCCGAAACGTTACGGATATTTTGCTTTTAATTGGAAACCTCTTCACGAATTTACAACTACGCTTAGTGGTAATTATACCGGAGCAATGACATTAATGCATTTGTCAGGAGGAGAGGATAAGTATGGAAATGAAATTCAGGAGAGTTTGGTGAAGACAAAACAGTTTATGGATTTAGGTATCAACTTTGCTTATCATTTTGATTTAGGTAAGGAAGTGAAATTGCAATTAGATTTTGGAGCAAAGAATATATTTAACTCCTTCCAAAATGATTTTGATTACGGAGCTTCGCGGGATGCAGGATATGTTTATGGTCCGTTGAATCCCCGAATCATCTACCTGGGTGTGAAAATTGGGAATGTTTTGTAGCGAAATACTGCATTTTCTTCATTAAAAAACGACAATATTTAATAATCCGGGGCAAGTACTAATGTGGTATTTGTCCCGTTTTGGGTTTTGTTAATGATGTGTTTTTCGAAATATACCCTTTTCGGGATAGCATATCCCTTTCGATTGAAAAATACATAGCTTGTCAGTATAGAAATAGGCTCTATTTTTAGAAATATATCGATTGTGTGAATTATAAATGACTCTTTTTTAAAAAATATATCTCATTTCGGAATAGCATATCTCTTCCGATTGAAAAATATATAACTTGTCAGTATAGAAATAGACTCTATTTTTAGAAATATATTGATTGTGTGAATTATATATGGCTCTTTTTTAAAAAATATATCCTATTTCGAAATAGTGCATTCCTTTCGATTGAAAAATAGATAACTTGTCGGTATCGAAATAGACTCTATTTCTAAAAATATATCGATTGTGTGAATTATATATGACTCTTTTTTAAAAAATATATCCCATTTCGGGATTGACAGCTCTTCTAAATTTAAAAATATGTCCCCTTTCGAGGCAAGTTTTGAAGCCACGAAGGTGTTTAATTTGACTAATCGTGGGTAAAACCCACGGAATTGATAAAGGAAGTTAAGATTTCCCCGAGGGGGATAACTTGCATACTTTTAGTGTTGTAAGTTAAATATTCAACCCTTAATTCGAATTTGTTAATAAGCAACAGCGTTGCGTAATATTTATAGCGTAATATTTTATGCCATATTAAAAGGTCAGTGCACTGAAATATTACATGCTTGTATTTTTTAAATGCGATTGCACTGGTAGTTCAATGAAATCAAGATGTTTTTGCAGATTCATATTTTAATTTTAGATAAGCTTGCTTATAAACAAATAGGAGTCCAAATCTTCTATTTTAAAAAAGATAAGTAAATTTGCACGAAACGTTCGTGAAAGAGTGTTCTAAACTCACACAGGGGAATGTTTATTTAACTTTGATGAGTTGGATGTGTTCTAAATAGGAAAATTAAGAATCTGTGAAAGGATTAAAAATAAAGATTTTATGGCAGAAAATGGAGTAAACGAAAGGAAGGACAAAATTTATAAAGGAGTTCTTATTGGCTTAGGAGCAGTTCTTTTGATTGTTGCAGGGATGTATTTTATGGAACATCGCGAGAATAAGAGATATATCGGGGAAATTACAACGGAGAAATTGAGCTTGGAGAATGAGTTAAAATTACTCTCTCAGGATTACGATTCCTTGCAAACCAGTAACGATACATTAAATGTTCGAATGAAAATGGAACAGGGAAAAATATCGGAATTATTGGAGCGAATGAAGGTTTTTAGAAATAATTCGTATGCGGAAATCAATAAATATAAAAGAGAATTGGGTACATTAAAAGGTGTCCTAAAAGATTACATTGTTCAAATAGATTCTTTAAATACCCGCAATAAATTACTTTCTGTAGAAAACTCACGCGTAAAAAAACAAATTTCCTGGGTGAAAGAACGCAATGAAAAATTACAGAAATCGACGGATAATATGAAGGAGGTAATTAGTAAGGCTTCTGCCCTTGATCTAATGAGCTTAACCTGTTATCCAATTAATAAAAAAGGAAAGGAGATCAAGAAAATCTCCAAAACTAAAAAGTTGAAAACGACCTTTGCCTTGCGAAAAAATATTACCGCATCAACGGGAGTAAAAGAAATATATATTCGTATTACAAGGCCAGATGAAGTAGTTTTGGGTAATCCCGATAATATGTTGTTCGAATTTGAAAATACACAATTGGTGTTTACAGCAAAACGAGATGTGGATTACGAAGGAGATCAGTTAGAGGTTGCCATTTTTTGGGATAATGATGGTAGTCTTATTAGTGGGGAATATAAAGTTGATGTTTTTACTGAAGGTAATCATATCGGTTCCTCTCAGTTTATTTTGAAATAATCGTTTACAAATATTGGTAGGTAATTCCAACAGGATATAAAAAGAGGCAAGTGTAAACGCTTGCCTCTTTTTTAGTATCTGTTTGATTTTATTCTACAGTAACTGATTTTGCCAGGTTTCTTGGTTGATCAACATTACATCCACGTAATACTGCAATGTAATAAGATATCAGCTGGAATGGAATAACCGTTAATAATGGAGCCAAAGCTTCCAGGGTTTCTGGAATTTCAATTACATAATCAGCCATTTTGCTAATCACTGAATCTCCTTCGGTTACAATAGCAATTACATGCCCTTTTCTGGCTTTCACCTCCTGAATATTACTTACAATTTTCTCGTAGGATTTATCCTTTGTTGCAGCAACAAAAACTGGCATTTGTTCATCGATCAATGCAATTGGACCATGTTTCATTTCTGCAGCAGGATAACCTTCTGCATGTATATAGGAAATCTCTTTTAATTTTAAAGCTCCTTCCAGAGCAACAGGGAATAAATATCCGCGTCCTAGGTAAAGGGCGTTAGTAGAATTCATATATTGCTTTGATAATTCTTTTATTGCTTCACTTTTATCAAGAATCTTCTGAATTTTAGCAGGTAATTGTGCAAACTCCTGAATTAACTTGCGGTACTCTTCTTTAGGCAAAGTGCCTTTTCTATATCCCACTAACATTGCCATCATGGTAAGAACAGTAACTTGTGCAGTAAAAGCTTTGGTTGAGGCAACTCCAATTTCAGGTCCGGCATGCGTATAAACACCAGCGTGAGTTTCTCTCGGAATGCTTGAGCCAACTACATTACAAATTCCTAAAACAGTCGCTCCTGATTCTTTGGCTAATTTGATGGCAGCTAAGGTATCAGCAGTTTCGCCACTCTGACTAATAGCTAATACAATATCATCCTCTAAAATTACTGGGTTTCGATATCGAAATTCTGATGCATATTCTACTTCAACAGGAATTCTGGCAAACTCTTCGAATAGGTATTCTCCTACCATTCCAGCGTGCCATGAAGTTCCACAACCAATAATTAGAATTCTTCGAGCATTTACCAATTTGGGAATTACCTCATTAATTCCCCCAAGAAATACTTCGTTATTTTTGGTAGAAACTCTACCTCTGATAGTATCATGAATAGAACTGGTTTGCTCAAAAATTTCTTTCAGCATAAAATGATCATAGCCATTTTTCTCAATCTGTTCAATATCCAAATCAAGTTGTTGCACATGAGGTGTTAATTTATCATTTTGCAATGTTTTTAGCACCAACTCATCTCTACTGATAATTGCAACGTCGTTGTCGTTTAGATAAATAACACTTTGTGTGTATTCAATGATCGGAGTTGCATCAGATGCTAAAAAATATTCCCCATTTCCAACTCCTACAACAAGTGGACTTCCTTTTCTGGCAGCAATCAGCTGATTTGGCTCATCTTCGCAAATCACAACTAATCCATATGCTCCAATTACTTTTGTAAGCGCTAAACGAACTGCTATTTCTGCAGAAACTCCTCCTTTTAAATAGATGTATTCGATAAGATTTGCTAAAACTTCGGTATCCGTATCACTTTGGAAAGTATAACCTCGCTTTATCAGTTTAGTTTTTAAGGAAGAGTAATTTTCGATAATACCATTGTGAATAATGATAAATTTATTATTCATTGATTGATGTGGATGCGCATTTTCATTATTAGGTTCTCCATGAGTTGCCCAACGTGTATGCCCAATTCCGATTGTACCTGATAGATCACTACCTTTTACATGGTTTTCAAGATCCTGAACCTTGCCCTTACATTTATAAACCTGAGTTTGGTTTGTTCGAAGCGCTACTCCAGCTGAATCGTAACCTCGATATTCTAATCTTTTTAAACCATTGACTAATATTGGATATGCATCTTTATTGCCAATGTAACCAACTATTCCACACATAAATATTTAATTTTCGGTTTCGGTACCACTTGAAACTAGTTTCAATTTTTTTTGAAATAAATAACACACAAGCCTTATTGTTAGTGAATTAGAATTCACACTTGTGAGTAAGTGATTATTATCATAAATTTCTCTCCAAAAATACAATAAGTTGAACGATCAGCCAAACATCTGTATTGTTTTTATGAATTACAAAAAAGGTGCATTCAACCGTCTGGTTCAATGCACCTTTTTTGTAGGAAAAATAATATTAGTCTATTCTTCAACAAGTTTATCATACAAGTCTGCATAAGCAGAAATATATTCTTCTTTATTTTTGTGATCCAAAAATGGTTTTCCTGAAGCCAAAGCATATGCTTTAATTTCTTCATTAATTTTTGGACTTCCCATGATTATTGCGTCAGATTGATCAATAGCAAGTTTGTGCAAAGAAATATAATTTGCGTGATCCAATATTTTCACATCCTCTTCAGTAACACCTTCAACGATGGATTTCTTTTTAAATTCATCACTAAATTCTGTGGGAAATTCATCGTCATAAATTGAAAATACCACTTTTGTATCCGTAAACAAAGGATCTTCATTAAATGCTTTTTTCAAATATAAAGGTACTAAGCTCGTAAACCATCCCTGGCAATGTACTACGTCTGGTGCCCATCTAAGTTTTTTTACCGTTTCGAGAACACCTCTTGCGAAGAATATGGTTCTTTCATCATTATCCGCAAAACCATCTCCCTTTTCATCCAATAGTACCTGTTTTCTATGGAAATAATCTTCATTATCAATAAAATACACCTGCATTCTGGCAGCCTGAATGGATGCAACTTTAATAATTAATGGATGATCTGTATCATCAATTATTAAATTCATTCCCGACAAACGGATTACTTCATGTAATTGATTCCGCCTTTCATTAATGCATCCGTATCTTGGCATGAAGGTTCGGATTTCTTTTCCTTGTTCTTGAATTCCCTGAGGAAGATATCTACCAATTGCAGACATTTCAGATTCAGGAAGGTAGGGGGTGATTTCTTGTGAAACAAACAATACTTTTGTCTTTTTCATATAGTCGCTAATATTAATACAGATTGTTCGCGCAAAATTAATAAAAATATTTAACAATCCTGATCTTCACAATGGGTTAAAGCTCCTACAATACAAATATATGCACCTGAAATTTCACTTCTTTATATTTATTTATTTTATTTGCAGTCTCAAACAAAAATCGATAAGCGTTGTTAATATTTAGCATAACAAAATGGAGATAGTAAAGCTTGGAACTGATTTAAAATTAAGAATCAGTAGTTTTAAATCGGATGGAAAAAGCATAGGCTTTGTTCCTACTATGGGTGCTTTACATGAAGGGCATTTATCCTTAACAGAGGAATCTGTAAAAAATAATGATATTACCATAGTGAGTATTTTTGTGAATCCAACACAGTTTAATAATCCCAATGATCTGAAAACTTACCCTATAACAATAGAGGAAGATTTAGAAAAGTTATCGACTTATCATCCTGATCTGGTTTTTATACCGGAAGTTCATGAAATATATCCGGAGCCCGATTCCCGGGTTTTTAATTTCGGATATTTAGATCAGGTAATGGAAGGGAAAAACCGACCAGGTCATTTTAATGGAGTGGCACAGGTGGTAAGTAAACTTTTTAATTTGGTTGAACCTGATAATGCTTATTTTGGGAGAAAGGATTTTCAACAAGTTGCTGTTATTAAACAGATGGTGAAAGATCTAGAATTAAGTATTGCTGTTGTTTCGTGCCCTATCATTAGAGAAAAGGATGGTTTAGCAATGAGCTCAAGAAATCTATTGCTTTCTGATGAGGAACGAAAAAATGCATCAAAAATATCTGAAACTTTGTTTAAAGCTCGTAACTTAGTGCCCGATTTAAGCGTAACTCAATTGAGGGATTGGGTAATTGAAGAAGTCAATAAAAACCCATACCTTTCGGTCGAATATTTTGAGATTGTGGATGACACAAAATTGCTTCCAGTAGTAAGCTGGGAGGAAGCAAATGAAAAGATTGGCTGTATTACTGTTCAGGTTGGTAAAGTTAGGCTGATTGATAATGTTACTTTTTAATATTAGTTGAGGACAATATGTACATTGATGTTTGTAAATCGAAGATTCATAAAGCAACCGTAACGAACGCTGATCTTCAGTATGTTGGTAGTGTTACCATTGATGAAGATCTCATGGATGCTGCCAATGTGATCGAAAATGAAAAAGTTCAAATTGTTAATGTGAACAATGGAGAACGATTGGAGACCTATGTGATTAGAGGCGAAAGAGGATCAGGTGTGATTTGTTTAAATGGTCCTGCTGCTCGAAAATGTGCTGTTGGTGATGTGGTAATTATTATATCCTATGCATCAATGGAATTCGAAGAGGCAAAAAATTGGGAGCCTTATTTGGTTTTTCCGGATACTGCAACCAACAAGTTAATTTAGATTATTAAAAGAAAATTATAATGGGCTGTTCGTAAGAACAGCCCTTTTTTGTTCCTGCTATCGAGAAATGATACAAGATTTTGCGTGCTGTAAATGAAGGGATTGTTATTCCTCAATAAAATGAATAATTTGCAATCTTAAATGAAGTCAAGTAATAAAATTTAATTAATGAAACCTCTGGATATAATAAAAAATAAAATAGTTTTCGAGAAGGAACAGGCTTTTAATACGTTACAAACCTGGCGTTTTAAGGAGCACAAAATTGTTTTTACCAATGGTTGTTTTGATATTGTGCATCGCGGTCATTTGGAATATTTGGCAACGGCAGCTTCCTTAGGTGAAAAATTAGTTATAGGCTTGAATACCGATGCTTCGGTACAAGTTCTAAAAGGGCCAAATCGTCCGATCAATGATGAGTATTCTCGTGCTCTGCTTTTGGCTTCGTTGGGATTTGTGGATTTGATTATTTACTTCGGAGAACCAACACCTTATGATTTAATCAATTTTATTCAGCCTGATATATTGGTAAAAGGTAGCGATTATAATGCTGAAGATATTGTTGGATATGATATTGTTAAGGCAAAAGGGGGCGAAATTAAAACCATTGATTTTATTGAAGGATTTTCTTCTACGTCTATCATCAATAAGATTATTAATACGAAATAATACTGATTTAGAATAGTATGGCTGCGAAAACTAAAAGTGCATGGTTTTGTCAAAATTGCGGGGTTGAGTCGTCTAAATGGGTGGGAAAATGTCCATCGTGTGGCGAATGGAATTCATTCGTGGAAGAACTTGTCGTGAAGTCGAAATCAACTAATTTGGTTGGATCGCGGGCAAAGACAAAAAATAAACCATTAAAAATTTCTGAAATTTCCTCCTCGGAAGAGGCAAGATTCGATACCAAAAATTTGGAATTGAATCGAGTTTTAGGTGGTGGTTTGGTACCTGGATCTTTAATACTGATTGGAGGGGAACCAGGAATCGGGAAATCTACTTTGGCATTGCAGATTGCGCTCCACTTAAAAAGTTACACTACATTATACGTGTCAGGAGAGGAAAGTGCGCAGCAGATTAAGTTGAGAGGAAATCGAATTAATTCGGATAATGAAAACTGTCTGATAGTGAGTGAAACTGCAATGGAGAACATTTTTTCTCATATAAAAAACACAAATCCAGATATTGTAGTGATTGATTCAATTCAAACGTTAGCTACTGAAATTATTGATTCCGGACCAGGGAGTGTGTCCCAAATTCGTGAGTGTACTTCGCAATTGCTGCGATTTGCAAAAGAATCTGCTACTCCGGTAATTCTTATAGGGCATATCACCAAGGATGGTAGTTTGGCTGGCCCAAAAATATTGGAACATATGGTGGATACAGTACTTCAGTTTGAGGGGGATCAAAATCATATGTATCGCATATTGCGCTCTACAAAAAATCGTTTTGGTTCTACAGCCGAAATGGGAATTTATGAAATGCAACATACTGGTTTACGGGAAGTATCTAATCCATCGGAATTGTTGCTTTCTCAATCGGACGAAAGTTTGAGCGGAGTTGCGATTTCAGCTTCTATAGAGGGGATGCGTCCCTTTTTAATTGAAATTCAAGCTCTGGTCAGTTCTGCTGCTTATGGAACACCACAACGATCCTCTACCGGATTTGATTTGCGCAGAATGAATATGCTTTTGGCAGTTTTGGAAAAACGTGCAGGATTTCGATTATCAACAAAAGATGTTTTTTTGAATATAGCAGGTGGAATTAAGGTAAATGATCCTGCTATTGATCTGGCTGTTATTATCGCAGTACTTTCGTCAAGTACAGATATTGCTATTCCTAAAGAAGTTTGCTTTACAGGGGAAATTGGACTATCAGGAGAAATAAGACCGGTGAATCGTATTGATCAGCGTATTGGAGAAGCTGAAAAGTTAGGATTCAAACAGATCTTTATTCCGAAGAACAATTCTAAAGGATTGGATGTTTCGAAGTTTAAGATAAAAATTCATCTGGTTAGTAAAGTAGGACAGGTTTTTCAGACGCTTTTTAAATAGACATTCGAGAGAAGGCTTTTGCCTGATAGGAGAGTAGCAAAAATAAAATTTCAAATGTATTTCTGTATATACTAACTGAAAAAGGGATCATCTAATAATTGAAAAGTATACCAGCTCAACTCATCAAAGAATGATTTTATCGTTCTTTAAAAAATGATAAGC
>Ga0209013_10000242_pt1 | contig 46924 bp, 50 predicted proteins | sample Cruoilmetagenom2_FD_187291 | JGI IMG/M metagenome (GOLD analysis project Ga0209013, IMG submission 187291) | Oil polluted marine microbial communities from Coal Oil Point, Santa Barbara, California, USA - Sample 2 (SPAdes) (version 2) | ecosystem: Environmental > Aquatic > Marine > Oil seeps ...
ATCACCATTTGTCCGTTCGGCTATTTGTTGATAAAGCTCTTCAGCCATATCGTTGCCCCCTTTCCCTACGCACTTTATCGTATGCACAAAAAAATCGTTTCATGCGTATGCACGAAACGATTGTCTATATTTCTCCGATATTTGTAATTAGAAAATGCAAAAACTACTTTTTAATGGAATTTCCATCTTCCTCTAAAAATACCGGTTCATTGTTCTCATTTACTGTATACGGTAGCGAGTAAGCTGGAACAACTGGGTATTTATCGACTAGAAGATATCGAATATCCTGACCTGGCGAAACTTTTGGTTGATCTTCTTGAAGTATACGCTGTAAATCAATGGAGTAATCAACATAAATCGTTCCATCTCCTGTGGCAATCAAAGGTAGATTTACCTCCGAATAAGGACTTGGAACAGTTTGTTCGTCTTCGTATCCCATTATTTGATAATTTAATGTATAGACATTATGTGCAATCTCCTCAGCGACGGGTCCGTACCCATTAATGCCCAGTTTAATATTTATTTCACGTATTTTTTCTGCGCTTCGTAAATCAACTAATTTCACCGTAGGATTTTCTTCAACATTCATAATGACATATTGAAATAAACCACCATTTTCATAAGCATTGGGAGGGATTTCGCTTAAATATGTTGGAACAAGTCTCTTGAAATCGATCGGGTATTTTATGTATTGATCGACATCTTGTTCCTTCGTTTTAATTGGCAATAACCCATCAGTACCTTCCTGGAATTGCTCTACTGCTGCTTGCACCGATGCCAATTGATCTTCATAAGGTCTTTGGTTTTCGGCCCTTTCAGACTCCGGGTACATACACCCTGACAACACAATAACACTCAATATAGCCATACAGAACTGTAATATTCTCTTCATATTCCCACCTCATTAACGTCCAGTAGGACCACTAAATACAATAAAAATCATGCTTAAAAATCCACCTATCAGGAGTACATACGCTACAAGAGCAAAAATAAATTTAATCAGACGATTATTTATTTTGTGTCTACTGACATAAATTAAACCCATCGAGATCATCATAAAGCCCATCGAAGCAAATGATACCCACATTTTATCTAGTGATGACATATACTTAACCACCCTTCGCTGTCTCTCAACGAATAAGTATATCACGAAAAAACAAGAGGTGCAGAATCGCTACCTCTTGTTTTGTGACAATTTAAAGATATTCGTATAAATCTTCCATTTCATGTTTCTTAACACGTTCCATTAACTGATCGACTGCCGTTTTCGGTTCAATCTGTTCAAATAATATGGCATACAAAGCACTTGTGATTGGCATTGGAACTTCGTGAAGCTTGGATAATTGATAGGCTGCTTTTGTCGTACGAACACCCTCGACAACCATGCCCATTTGTTCCAGTACTTCCTCTAAGTTCATTCCTTTGCCTAACAAGTTTCCTGCTCGCCAGTTTCTAGAGTGAACGCTTGTACATGTGACAATTAAGTCACCAATTCCGGTCAAACCTGAAAAAGTCAATGGATTCGCACCCATTTTCGTTCCTAACCGTGTAATTTCAGCTAACCCTCTTGTAATTAGTGCAGCTTTCGCATTATCACCGTAGCTTAGGCCATCAGATATTCCCGCTGCGAGCGCAATGATATTTTTTAATGCTCCGCCAATTTCGACACCAATTACATCAGTATTGGTGTAAACACGGAAATGACCATGCATAAATAAGTCTTGAACTTTTTCAGCAAACAAAAGATTTTCACAAGCCGCAGTTACAGTCGTTGGATGCTTCAACACTACTTCCTCAGCGTGACTGGGCCCAGATAGAACGACAACTCCCTCGATATGTTGAGCTGGAATTTCTTCTCGGATGACTTCAGAAATACGCTTTTGCGTATCCGGTTCAATCCCCTTAGAAACGTGTACAAAAAGGACAGGTTCTTGCAGCCACTTACTTACATTTCGACATACTTCCCGAATCCCTTTCGTAGGTACCGCCATCACAATTATTTTGCCATGTTTGGCTGCTTCTTCCAATGAAGAAGTAGCTGTCAGCTTAGCTGGCAAAATTGTCCCCGGAAGATATTTATCATTTGAATGTTTATCATTAATTTCATTCGCCTGATCACTTCGATGTGACCACAGCAAACAATTGTGACCCTTTTCCGCGAGGACTATACTTAGAGCAGTCCCCCAGCTACCGGCGCCTAAAACGACAACTTTTTCCATATTAGCAACTCCCTTACTGAAACAACTTACGTTCGAGCGCGTGTAATAAGGCGAATTGGTGTACCTTCGAAATCAAATGATTCACGAATTCGGTTTTCCAGGAATCGTTCATAAGAGAAATGCATGATTTCAGGTTCATTTACGAATACAACAAATGTCGGTGGTTTAATCGCAACCTGTGTTGCATAATAAATACGTAAACGACGACCTTTATCTGTTGGTGCAGGGTTACGTGCAACAGAATCTTCAATTACTTCATTTAAGATACTTGAAGTCACACGCATTGCATGGTTTTCATTTACCCGGTTAATAATCGGTAAAATTGAGTGGACACGTTGCTTTGTTTTCGCGGAAACAAAGATAATTGGTGCGTAGTCCAGGAATAGGAAATGACTACGAATCAACTTCGTTGTTTTATTCATTGTTTTCTCATCTTTTTCTACTGCGTCCCACTTATTAACAACAATAATCACGGCTTTGCCCGCTTCATGTGCGTATCCTGCGATTTTCTTATCTTGTTCTTGAATTCCTTCTTCCCCATTCAACACGACTAGAACTACGTCAGAGCGTTCAATTGCTCGAAGCGCTCGAAGTACACTGTATTTCTCTGTTGTTTCGTATACTTTTCCTTTTTTACGCATACCTGCAGTGTCAATGATGACGTAAGGTTGATCTTCGTATTCATACTGAGTATCGATGGCATCGCGTGTTGTCCCAGCAATTTCACTAACAATAACTCGTTCATCACCCAAGAAACTGTTGACCAAAGAAGATTTCCCGACATTCGGGCGTCCAATTAATGAAAACTTGATGACATTCTCTGGGTAAACTTCTTCATCAATTTCCGGGAAGTTTTTCGCAACTTCATCCAGTAAATCACCAAGACCTAAGCCATGTGAACCCGATATCGGGAATGGTTCCCCAAACCCCAATGAATAGAAATCGTAAATCATTGGACGCATATCAGGATTATCGATTTTATTGATTGCCAATACGACAGGTTTTTTTGTTTTGTACAAGATTTTTGCCACTTGTTCATCAGCAGCTGTTACACCTTCACGACCATTCGTCAGGAAAATAATGACGTCCGCTTCTTGAATTGCGATTTCTGCTTGTTGGCGAATTTGTTCTAAAAAGGGCTCATCACCAATTTCAATTCCACCTGTATCAATAATATTAAATTCATGAGTTAACCAATCAGCCGCGCTATATAGACGATCACGTGTGATCCCTGGAATATCTTCCACGATGGAAACACGCTCTCCAACAATACGATTAAAGATTGTTGATTTTCCTACATTTGGTCGACCGACGATTGCTACTACCGGTTTAGACATATTTTTTCATCCTTCCAACTTCTTCTCTAGAGTATTATACATTAGAAAAACACAGCTTGCACCCACAATGGTGTAAGCTGTTGTCTTTTCTTATACTGATATCCGAAATTCTTAACTTTTAAATCAGTGCTAGAAAAACACAGCTTGCACCCACAATGGTGCAAGCTGTTGTCTTTTCTTATACTGATATCCGAAATTAAATAGAGATGCAGACGTTCTCATAACGTCTGCATCTCTATTTCACTTGCGATTGGCATATGTATGTGTATCGATTCCCCGCATCGTTAAATAATGGTGCAATTCACCTGTAAGTATCATCGGAGAATGGCGGAGTTCTTCCACAGTGTTCGCTCCAAGAGACACCATCAACATTGTTATATCTTCATTGATTCGCCTAATTTCTTCAATCGTCTCATCTTCCCCATCGTTAATCAGCTTTTTCAAAAATACACCGGCTAACCCGACTGCAGATGCACCAATTGATAGACATTTAACTATATCCAGAGCATGTTGTATTCCACCTGAAGCAAGTATGGGAACTGACGTCTTTACACTCAAGGCTTCAATAAGTGAAGCTGCGGTCGGAATTCCCCAATCATTAAAATAATTGAGTTTTCGATGTCGACGCTCATTTTCAATCGTTGCAAAATTGGTTCCGCCAAATCCTCCTATGTCTATTGCCGCGACATTAATTTCAGAAAGTTTCAGTGCCGCTTCACGCGAAATACCAAAACCAGTTTCTTTGACAATCACCGGGACTTCAAGTGTATTCACCAATTGTTCGATTCTGGTAAGTGCTCCTATAAAGTCACGGTCACCTTCAGGCATAGTCAACTCTTGAATGACATTCAAGTGGATTTGGAGTGCATTTGCTTCCAACATGTCGACTGCACGCTTTGCTTGATCAACTGTCGCTTCGCTACCTAGATTGGCAAAAATAATGCCATCAGGATTTTCTTTACGAACAGTAGTGAATGTTTCAATTTCTTCCGGATTTTTTATAGCTGCCATCTGAGAACCGACAGCCATGGGGATATTCATTTCACGTGAGATACGAGCTAATTGACCGTTTAACTCAGTCGTTTTTGCCCCTCCACCACCCGTCATTGCATTAATGAAAAAAGGCGAACCAAAAACGAGTTCGCCAACTTGAGTTTGCAATGACACGCTATCCCAACTGCTATTCGGAATCGCTTGATGTACAAAACGAATATCATCTAACCATGTAGCTCTGGATTGCCCGGTCGACAAGGCATGTTTAATATGGTCTAATTTTCGTTCAGCTCTAGTCATTGAAATACTCCATTATTTAAAGTTTTTTAATTTATCACCGATGACATCACTGATAGAGAAGCCTTTTGCTTCTTCCGGCATTTCATAATCAGTTCCCGTATAGTCATTTTCTTTTTCAAGCAAGTCTTTAATGCTCAAGGATAAACGTTTATCTTGTTTATTAACATCCAATACCTTCACTTGAACTTCTTGCCCTTCTTTTAGCACTTCGTGTGGTGTCCCAATGTGACTATGGGCGATTTGTGAAATATGAACCAATCCTTCAATTCCAGGGAATACCTCAACAAATGCTCCATAAGAAACAAGTCGCTTCACAATTCCTGAATGAACAGAACCACGTGCTGCCTTATCTTCGATTCCTTCCCATGGTCCAGGAAGTGTGTCTTTAATCGATAAAGAAATACGTTCACTATCACGATCGACAGATAACACTTTCACTTTGACTTCTTGACCCTCGTGAAGGACATCTGCAACTTGTTCGACGTGTTCATGTGACAATTGAGAAATATGAACAAGTCCATCAACTCCGCCAAGATTTACAAAAGCACCAAAAGCAGCAAGTCGTTGAACTGTACCGGTCAACTCATCTCCCGCATGAATATTGTCTAGTACATCTTTCTTTTCCGACTCTTTCTGCGATTCCACAACTGCTCGATGCGAGAGAATTAGACGATTTTTTTCTTTTTCCATTTCAACAATTTTAAAAGTTAGCACTCTACCTTTGTAATCTTCAAACGATTCAACAAAGTGATCTTCCACTAGAGATGCCGGTACGAATCCACGCACGCCAAGGTCAACTACAAGTCCACCTTTTACAACGTCTTTGACCTCTGCCTCAAAGATCTCACCACTATTAAACTTTTGTTCTAGTGAATCCCATGCTCCAGTTGCATCTACTTTACTCTTTGACAACACAAAATTTTCGTCTTCAACTTTTGTAATGATTAAGTTCAATTCATCACCGATGGATACGACATCAGAAGCTTTTTCAATGTGTAAACTTGAAAGTTCACTGATCGGAATGATTCCATCAAATGGTGCACCCTCAATCGTGACAGTAACTGCCTTTTCTTCTACTAAAGCGACCGTACCTTTTACAAGAGATCCTTCACGGAATTCCTGGTTTTCCTGCAAGTTCATTTCCTCAGACATTTAGCATCCTCCTTCACAACGTTCCAATCTTTATTTTATTCGAATTCTCTAATAAAAACAAAAATTTTCACTTCCGAGTAACAATACCGACAAATATCACGATTTATGCTCGTCCAACAATTCTTGGATCTTGCTCATGATGACTGCTGTAACTTCATCTGCAGAAGCTTTTTTATCACGGTATAGCTGCATGGGTATTGGTTCTCCGTAAACTACTTTCAATCTTCTAAATGCTTTATACGGCCCGATAATGGCACACGGAACTACATCTGCATCACCCTTCAAGGCGAAAAAACCAGCCCCTGAAAAACCTTTTCCAAGCTCCCCATTTTTACTTCGTGTGCCTTCTGGGAAAAGCCCCATTACATCTCCACCTTTTAAGATGGCAATTGCTCGTCTCAACGCTTCGCGATCACTCAAGCCACGTTTAACAGGAAAAGCATTAATTTTCGGTAGCAATGGTTTTAATATCGGAGCATGGAATAGTTCTTCTTTAGCCATGAAATGCACGGGTCTTGGTGCCGTTATTCCAACCACGGGTGGATCGAGCGCATCGATATGGTTCGTGCAAATCAATACACCTCCAGATTTTGGAAAATGCTCTAATCCCTTTATATCGAAACGATAGACAGGATTTAATACAGTCCATACCAGGGACTTGGCAAATTGGTATAAGTTCACTTAGATCACCCTCTCTTTAGCTAATTGAATTATCTGATGCGAAGCTTCTTGAATGGATAAGTTTGTCGTATCCAGATAAATTGCATCTTCTGCTTGTACGAGAGGTGATGCTTTTCGTTCACTGTCCAGTTTGTCACGTTCAGCAATTTCTTCTTTGAGTTGGTCTACATGGGATTGGATTCCTCGTCGTTCGTTATCCAACTGACGACGTTTTGCTCGTTCATCCACAGTTGCAGACATAAAGATTTTTAGTTCCGCATTTACCAAAACATGCGTCCCAATATCTCGGCCATCCATTACCACTCCACCATTTTCAGCCATCAGCAATTGACGTTTAACCATCTCTTCACGCAGGCTTGCATGAGATGCCACGGCTGAAACAGAAGAAGTTACTTGATTTGAACGAATTGCATCGGATACATCTGTTCCATCGAGTAAAACTAGTTGTCCATCAAACGAGGGTTTCAACTCAATTTCGGTCTCAAGGAGCAAAGCTGTCAATGCTTTTTCGTCCTTTAAATCTATGTTTTGTTCCAGTGCTTTATACGTAATCGCCCGATACATAGCCCCCGTGTCGATATAGGTATATCCCAGCTCCTCAGCCGCAAGTTTTGCGATTGTACTTTTACCTGCCGCCGCAGGTCCATCAATGGCAATTTGAATACTTTTTTTCACGTGATCAACCCCTTAACGTTATCTCACATATTGTACCATAGCACAACGAAAAAAAGCCCACGACCGTGAGCTTTAGAACGGATTATCTGATAAGTATTGAACTGAAATTTTTCGGTTGAAAATTTATCTTTCAGTTGCAATTCTTCAGTTGCGACATTCTTAATTCAGCATTTCTGATTTCAGAACTTCTTTCGTTTCGGTATCAATCAACACACGAAATGTATGAGTTTCATCATCCGTTTCTTTAAGTAGCAATACCTCATAACAAAGTCGTTGCTGTACTCGTTCATTCTCCGTATAAGCGAGTCTTACAGTTTCGACAGTTACTTGATCCGTGAAGAATTCTTTCCAATCGATGGTCACTTCTTTTTGTTCAGGTAAATTCTCTTTTTGAATATACTCCATCGTGTTTACACCTAGAATTTCACCATCGTCCTTGGCAAGTTTCAGTTGAATTGCATCTGCGTATATGCGTGCTCCGTTTTCTGGATTTATACGTACAAATACGACATGCCACACCAAATGATTTTCTCGTGTTTCCACAAGTTCCACATCATCAAACCCAAATGCCTTTACAGCTTTTTCGGCTTTTTCTTTCATTTGTTCTTGAGTGATGCGATCCTTACCAATCGGGCGTTCAATCAACAACGATAAGAGATGCCCGCCTTTTTTTGTATAATCGGCGTAACCAATACGAATGCCTTCATGAAATTGTATGTGATAAAACGGGTACGCGGCGTCTTTTCTACTGGATGTCGTGACTAATTTAGCATTATTGAACTTCGGAAACATATCTTTCATTTTTTTTACAACCTGTTGTTCCGATATAGGTTGATCTTCGATTGATTGTAGATCTTTTTTCTTTTGATCATCAGATTCACTCGCTGTTAGCGGGAAATCGCTTTCTGAATAACCTTTTACAGTGTCAGACATACCCGTCCACTTTTTATTCGGTTCTGCTGCTTGGATCTCTTTTTGCCACTCTGCGAAAGATTCCTGCTTGGCTAACAGTTCAGTCGACGCATTTTGCCATTCATACGAAAACTCATCCAAGTTGGCTGCAACATTCGTGGTAACTTTCAACCACTTGTCCTCAGGAACTTTGTCCTGGCTTTTCAATTTCGCATAATCCCCAAGACGCCCAAGATAATTCATCCACTCATTCGAGAAATCTTGCTGAAGTGGCAACGATGCTATATCACTTTTTATTTCCGATGACAGTCGCCAAATATCTTCCAAAGGTTCTGCTTGTGCTGCTTTGTCATTGAAGACTGTCGCACTTTGAACGGATTTCTGCAACTCGGTCAGTTTTTCTGAAGCATCTGTCAATCGATTGGTGTATTGAGCTCGCAAACTGTTCTCCAATGCTTCTTCATTTTGTTTTGATGAATATAAGAACACACCCATCACGATTAAGCCAACCACTAATATGCTTGATAATATCTTCATGCCATTCCTCCTCAATCACAGAATATATGTTTCCCGATTGTCTTGATTTGCGGTCTGCCCCATATCCAATTACTTGTGGCGGTATCCGGGTTGAAGTAATACAGAGCATTTTCCGTTGGGTCCCATCCATTCAACGCATCTAGCACCGCTTCTTTTGCTCGATCGTTCGGTGTGAGCCATATTTGTCCATCCGCTACTGCGGTAAAAGCTAATGGCTGGAAGATAACTCCACTTACCGTATTCGGAAATTCTGGATCTTCTACGCGATTCAGGATAACGGCCGCCACTGCCACTTGCCCTTCATATGGTTCTCCTCGCGCTTCCCCGTAAACGGCATTCGCCATAATCTGTAGATCTTGCTCCGAGTATTTGGATGGGAGCTGGGTCTGTTCTGGTTGCTTCGCAGCCTGATTTGACCCTTTTTTCACTTGTTGTTCCAAGGGGATGTTTCCATAATGGGTAAATTGGTTGCCTTTATTGATTTGATTGTGAACATATTCTTTGTGGTACTTTGTAACACTCGTTAACTTATTTTTCGTTGATTGTCCGGCAATCCCATCAACTGGCAGGCCATACTGCTCTTGAAAGTTTCGAAGTGCCCAGTATGTACCATACCCAAACTCCCCATCTATTTTATTTTTGTAGATGCCAATGTACTGAAGCCTTGATTGCAATTCAATGACATCATCCCCAAATGCACCAAGCTCGATTTCTTGGGCTGAAAATGCTTCCGTAGAATGTGTGGAACTGACTGAAAACATGACTAAACTGAACGAAACCAAACATAAAAGTAATTTATTTTTTCTCATCTGCATTCTCCTTTTTTTTAGAATGGGAAAATTGGCGAGATTTATACAAAAAAAATAAACCAATCCGCAGATTGGTTTAAGGGAAGTTGTGAATTTTTTCTTTATTATGAAAATGTTGCATCGTCATCAAATGCGCTTTTTTCACTTTTGTCAAACATAGCCACCATAAAAACAACATGAATGGAATCATGACATATAAGGAGATTTTTTCAATCATCAATATTCCGTTATACATCAAGTGTAAACATAGTGGGGCCAGCAATGCCACGAATAGAAGTGGTTTTGAGCTACCACTTAAAGCGAATTTTGCCCTTCCAAGGTAGTAACCCATCACAACACCAAAAATCGCATGGCTTGAAACTGGTAATAAAGCACGTAAAAAAGCAGTATCCAATCCATATGTAAGGAGGTACAAAATATTTTCAACTGTTGCAAATCCGAGCGATACACTTGCACCATATAGTATTCCATCGTAAGGATCATCAAATTCCACATGTTGATAAATAGCCATAACCAATATCAACCATTTGAAAAATTCTTCTATTGAACTGGTAAACAGCACATTTATTACAAATTGCGATGAAAAGATATGTTCAACTTCAAATACATGTTGAATGAAGAGTATCGGAAACGTTAGAATAGCACCATAGATAAATGTATGAAACAATGTTCGAGTAGGCTCTGAAGATATTTGATTTCGCAAATAAAAGTAACTGAATAATGCAAGCCCTGGAGCGATTGCGACAGATAATAAAATAATCAAGTTGCTTTCGCCTCCCTCTTCATCGCTTAATTATATCATTTATTGAACAGTTAATGGACCAAAGGAGTGAGATTGAAGTGAAAAAAGTAGTTGTCATACATACTGGTGGAACGATTTCCATGCACATGAACGATGGTGCAGTTGTACAGAGCGATTCTAACCCAATCACTGCAGAAATCGGGAAATTGATGGAATATGCGGATATCCATGAAATAGAAGCGTTTAACTATCCCTCTCCTCATATGACACCGAATGAAATGTTGAAATTGAAAGAGATTATCGAACATCAATTATCATCATATGCAGTGGACGGTTTTGTGATTACTCATGGCACAGATACTTTGGAAGAAACCGCTTATTTCCTTGACCTGACGATAAAAGGCGACGTTCCCATTATTTTAACCGGCGCCATGCGCTCATCTAATGAAATTGGTGCAGATGGGGTCTATAATCTGGTTTCTGCCGTACGTGTCGCCATTTCCTTAGATGCATTCGGGAAAGGCGTACTTGTAGTGATGAACGATGAGATTCATACTGCACAGAACGTAACGAAAACATCAACAAGCAATGTCTCTACTTTCCAAAGTCCACAATATGGACCAATTGGATTGATTACGAAAACCGGCGTTCATTTTCACCATTCTCCAATACGTCATGAAACATATGAAGTAAGTAAAATCAACAAAAAAACGGCCCTTTTCAAGATTTATGCAGGAATGGAAGCTGATTTACTGTTACATGTTGGGGAAGCTGGATATGAGGGGGTGGTATTGGAAGGTCTTGGCCAAGGTAATGTCCCCCCCGCCATCGTGCCAGCTATACAGCATCTAATCAACCAAAACATTCCTGTTGTACTGGTATCCAGATGTTACAACGGCATTGCACAACCTGTTTATGGGTATGAGGGCGGCGGCAAGATGCTAGAAGGCATGGGTGTACTATTTGCTCATGGACTGAGCGGTCAGAAGGCTCGAATTAAATTACTGATTGGACTTTCCGATGCACGATTGACGCATTCTCTATCAACAATATTCAAATATTAATTTGTCCTAAGAAATTTCATCAACGGATACTAGGTCTCATTGAAAAAAGCTGCCGTTATTCAGGAGGGCACTGAAAAACTTAACTTCTTTTAGATGAGTAAGTCTCCAAGATGAAGGGAGGCACATTCTGTTCTGATTTGAACAGAATGTGCCTCCTTTCGTTGGTTATTTTTACTCTTATTCATTCACTAACTTGATTAGCGTTTCAGATTGACAGCGAATATGGTAGTGCAGCATGAATTCCCAGCCAAATAAACCCGCTACCTTTCCAAGTCAATATCCGATACATCTTGGATTGCTTTTAGGAGTAAGTATTTGAACATATGGATGGGAGGGATTGCGTTCCGGCCATTATCCAAACAGTATTTTGTTTTGAGCTCTCAAGGATGAAGGAAAAATCAACAAGTTCATTTATTTGCCGAAGCATATTATCTTTTGGTACGACGATCGCCATGTACGGGCTTAAATTAAGGGTCTCTTGGTTTGAAATCACTGGGCGCACCACCTACACTTACTTAATTTGGGTATACAGGAAAAGAGCCTTTTTAATGTTGTAAAATCATTTTCTTCGGAGTTAGTTACTACTAGTGGATTTTCGTACCAGGCAGTGACTCCAGCGGGAACAGCGCGAGCTGAAAGCCCCGCAGGAACGCAGTGACGAGGAGATTGAAGCCGTACCCGCGGAACGCGTCTGCCTGGAACGGCAATCCACGGCTTCTGATAAAAAAATGCGAGTATGAGAACGAATCGTTCCCATACTCGCATTGATGTTTTAAAGAGTACTTTTTCATTCCCCTTAATCAGGCAGCTTTTCTTTTCCCATAATCGCTTTGGCAATTAGTTCTCCATGAAATCGTCCGTTTTCAATAAAAATTTCATTTGCATTGTTACCAGCTGCCAAAACTCCTGCGATATACAAATTCTCAATGTTGGATTCCATCGTTTGTTCATTTAACAACGGCCTCCCAGAACCATCATCAATCTCAACGCCCATGTTTTTTAAGAACTCATGATCTGGGTGATAGCCAATCATCGCAAATACAAAATCATTCTTTATGGAGAACACCAATTCATTTTGGCGTACTCGCACTTCTTCCTGCTCTATTTCTTCAATATGCGCTTCAAATAGCATGTTAATTTCACCGGCTCTAACTAACCCTTCAAACTCGGGTAATATCCATGGTTTGACACTACTCGAGTAGGAACTGCCTCTGTATATCACAGTCACACGTGCACCCGCTTTATGTAACTCGAGGGCAGCATCAACACTCGAGTTTTTCCCGCCGATTACAATTACATCCGTATCAAAGTATGGATGTCCTTCTTTAAAATAATGACTCACTTTTGGTAGATCCTCACCCGGTATGCCTAATAGATTCGGATGATCATAATAACCGGTTGCGATAATCACAATCTTTGTTTTATAGGTTGATTTCGTCGTTTGAACTTCGAATTCATTTGATTTTTTTTCAACACCATTCACGGTTTCAAATCGATGGACACGCAAATTTTTCATTTTCACTACTTCACGGTAATATACAAGCGCTTGATTACGCTTAGGTTTACGTCCTTCTATGATAAATGGAACATCCCCAATTGAAAGCTTTTCACTTGAGCTGAAAAACGTTTGATGGGTAGGATATTTATAAATCGCTTCAACGACATTCCCTTTTTCAATGATGATGGGTGACAACCCAATATCTTGTAAAGATATTGCAGCTGCCAGGCCACAAGGTCCACCGCCAATAACAATTGCATCTACTATCTCCATTATTCTTCACTTCCTCTGTAAAAAATCTCTTACCTATTGATAGGAACGGATCGAACGAAAAAATCAATCAGCAGATGTCTTCGCTTCCGTATATACCTATCATGAGTTCAAAATTTCTCTTATTAACCATTTCGTATGGCTTTCTTTATCGTCAAGACATGACATTCAGCAGGCGCACCGAAGCGTAGTGGAATTAACGTGGTGCCAAAGCCATTACTTGTCATTGTCACAACATCCTGTTCTTTCCGTAGTGAACCTCGTTCATAATAACCCCATTTCCCTAAACGAATTTGCCCTCCATGTGTATGTCCTGCAAGGAGTATATCTGGTGTATATCTTTTTTTCACTTTGTTAAAGACGAAAGGGGTATGCGAAACAAAAATAACGGTTTCATTTTCTGGTATGCCACCGAAACTTTTTTCAATGTCAGCTCTTCCAGAAGAAACATCATCAATTCCGACAATCCACACACTCGCACTTTGAGTTTTCACACAAATCGATTCATTCTCCAATAGTTTACCACCTACTTTTTGAATGAATTCACGAATGTTTTGTTCCCCGACTTCACGGTCATTGTTTCCCCATACATAGTAAATTGGTCCGATTTCAGCAAGTTTTCGAATGTTTTTTTCGATTCTTTTCAGAGGAACCCCTTTTTCTGCAAGATCTCCACCGATAATGACTGCATCAATCTCTGGTCCCACTTCTTCAATCAATCTCCTTGAAATTTTCCTACGATGTATATCAGAAATAAAAAACAATCGAAAAGGCTTTTGATTTTTATAATTAACTAACTCAATCTCCTGATGACAAACATTTGTATCAAATGCTTTTTTCCACATGACAAGAGGGATACAAAAAATTAAGCCCATAACGGTTAGTACATAACGCATAGTCTCACCTCTATCTCAAAATAAAAAGAGGAGGGTTTCCCCATCCCCTTACCATTCACTTATGAATCAATCTTCTTGCATGTGTAAAACTCGGAATCCAGAGCGATCCAGTTCGTTCAAGAATTTTTGGATATTGTCACGTTTTTCAATTTTCAGGACAATTCGACGCAACAATTTATCTGATTCATCAAATGTTACAATTGAAATGACGGACTCATGGAATTTTTGGATGATTTCTGAAATACGTGCAATCCGACCTTCCGTTTCCACTGAGGAAAGAGTAATTCGAACACCAGGTCGATCCATTCCGAAAGCACTTCTCAATTGATTCATAATGTCAAAGCGTGTCACTAAACCTAAAAACTGATTTTCTTCAACTACTGCAATTATTGGAAAGTCGTTAAGTTGAATGACAGAGTTTTCGAACACGTCCTCATAAGATATATAAACATCTTTACGTGTTACAACGTCCATTAATGTGACATTCTTCAGAAATTCCTCTTTACTCAGCCCACTATAATAAAATGCTCGATAAGCGATATAGCGATTCAATATCCCTCTATACAAACCGTTCTCCACTACGGGCAATGCATCAATTTGATTTTTCTCCAATAGTTCAAGTGCAACTTGAAGCGACTCTGATGTTTGAATCGAAATGCACTTTTCTTTTGGTATCATTACACTTTTCGCAAACATATTGCCACCTCATTCTCTATTCTAACAATGTTATTCAACAAAATGCCCCCTTATTCCTGCTTTTAATACTAAGATTAAGGGAGAACCAACGTTTGACCAGTAGAAATTGAATTTGTTGCCAAGCCATTTGCTGTCTTAATTTTTTCTACTGCGTCAGCTGAATTATAGTATTTCAAAGCAATACGATACAGATTCTCACCAGGCTGTACGACATGTGTCGCGTTTTTTGTTTCCTGCTGTTGTTCACTGGAAGTATCTTCAGACGGTTTTTCAACAGGTTCCACTGATTCTGAAGAGGTTTCCTTTTCTTTCAATTCTGCATCAATAGATGGAGAAACAACACTGTCCACTTTGCTTGTGACAGTTTCAGTTTGTGTTCCAGTCTCAGTATCGGTTTCTACCTCTTCCACATCTTCTTTTTCATTTTGTTCATATTGAACTTGGCTATTGTCGAGTACTGTTGTTTCACTCGCGCTTGGTTCATAGAATGCAAAAACGTAAATTAGAAAAGAGACCGGAATCAAGATAAAGAAAAAGAATAATACAGGTAATAGGTAATTACGCTTTTGTTTGGATTTTTTGGGTACCCCAGTATTAGAACGTCTAGATTTACGAGTATTAGATTGTTCCTCACCATTGACTTCAATTGGTTTTCGATGTTCTTCAATTTTATTTTGATAATCATCTTTATTCATTGCATTAAACTCCTATTCTACGTTTCGTCTCCACTTATTATGACGAAATTTGGAGAAAAAGTAAAACAAAGCTGTGTTTATTAATTGCTTGGAAATAATAATGATAATCGTTCTGCCCATGGACGCAAAATCATTTGTTTTGAGCGTTCGTTTGAAGAATTCACTAGCTCATCTATACTCAATCCACATTTCGAACAACAATTGGTAGGCCTCTCCGACAATTCTTGTCCAAATACTTGCACGATTTGCTGTCGTATACAGATTAGGTTCGTTAAGATTTCTTTCACTTGATGGATTTGTTGCATTTTTTGTTGTTTTAATCGCTGTAGCATACTGATTGTATCGTCAATTGTTTTTCGTTGCGACCAATAAGACAGAATCCGCACATGATTTTCGGTTAGTAAACCTTGTTCTACCAATTGATTGGCATTCATTCCTCTTTTTGATTCTTCGTCAAAGAGCTTAACATGGAATTCTTCAGGAAAATCATTGGTTGCAACAAAAATTGAAAGGTTTTCATCATTTTCCGTATAAAATAACGTTGCGAGTGAGTCCGCGCCATCCCGACCTGCGCGACCTACTTCCTGCGCGTAATTCGCCATGGATGAAGGAAAATGATCATGAATGACTTGCCGAACATCCTCTTTATGTACTCCCATTCCAAATGCATTTGTTGCACATACCCATTCAATTTCATTTTGCAAAAATTGCTGTTGCACAAACATACGGTCTACTTGTTCCATTCCCGCATGATATGCTGCAATGCGTATCCCCTTTTCACTTAATTTCTTCGCATAATCGTTTGCTTTCTTTCTCGATTGCGTATAAATAATTCCGGGTCCCGAGTATTCCTCAATTTGTTTTAACATCAACTCAAATCGATTGTCTGCAGATGTCACTTCCACCGCTGCGTAACGAATATTAGGGCGATCGAGCGACTGGATATGTTGAGTCGGTTGTTTCATCTTCAATTGATTGCCAATATCGTTCATTACGTCTTCCGTAGCAGTAGCTGTTAATGCCAAAATCGGAGGACGGTTTTCCTTCGGCAACCATTCCCCGACACGCAAATAATCAGGCCTGAAATCATATCCCCATTGCGAAATGCAGTGCGCTTCATCTGCAACAATAAGTGAAATTTTCATGGATTGGAGTTTTGCTTTCACTTGATCCTGCATCAACATCTCCGGAGACAAGAATACAAATTTGTAGAATTCAATTTGTTGCAATAGTTGTTGTTTTTCGACTGGTGTCAAGAAAGAGTTGAATGCCACCACTCGTTTTTCACCCATTTTTTTCAGTTGTTCCACCTGGTCTTGCATTAATGACAGCAATGGCGAAACTATGAGTATGGTGTGCGGCAAGAGATAACCAGGCAGTTGATAGCAAAGAGATTTCCCCATTCCTGTTGGCAAAATGGCAATTACATCTTCCTTATTCAATATACTTTGAATGATTTCTTGTTGACCTTCCCTAAATGATTGGTATCCAAATTTATCATGAAGCACCTTAAACAGATTCTCCGTCATTTGATTCACCTCCCGCCGCCAATAAGAGTCTTAACTGAAAGTAAGAATAATCTGGGAACGCTTCTTTTAATGTTCGTAACTTTTTGGTTTGATGATGGCCAATTTGCCGAATCAAACTGTCTGAATTCCCTTCAGGAAAAAATAATTGAATGGAAAAGGAAGGTTCATTCATCGCCATCTCCACGAAATGATCTTCAATTGTACTGGTTTTTAATTGACGTAAAGCGCTGATTTGTTCAAAAGTATATCCTTGCTGATACAGATTGGCAGTTTTTTTAGCTGACTCCGTCAATGGTGTGCTAGTTTTTATTCCTTCACTCATCTGAAACAATAATGCTAAGTTTGAATTTGTTGAGATTTCATCAAGGATGATATGTATACACTCAGTGAAACGAATATGTAAGTCGATTTCTTCTTCATTTAATGCGTGAGATAATTGTTGCCATGTAACACCACTCACTTCAAAGCCCGATAATCGATGACTTAACAGCGACAAGTGCAGGTCAGAAAGATTAGCCGATTGAAAAACAGTTGTCAGTTCCTGATAAAAGCTTTGGATAAATTCTTGTGATTGATAAGAAAATCCTTTCAAATAATGGCGCACCCACTTTTGGATTTTTTCATCTTTCTGAACGGGGACAAAAGACATACTTTTCGCGTGTATATGGGATAATGTTTGTGTCACAAGCGATAGACGCTGAAAAAAGATTCGCTCATTCCCTCTATATAACCAGCCATTCAATCGAAGATTCGGCATATTTTGCAGTACTGATAATCCAAGTTCAGTCGTACGCGGTATAAGATTCACATTTACAGTTATATAGCCCAAGTCGATCATTTGTTGTATCGATTGGTCGTATGTTTTTTTGGACAGTTTCGGGAATAAGGAGAAATATTTCGTGAAACCATAACTCTTGACGTCTTGAATCGTTTGACCGGAACGCTTGCCTCGCATTAAGTGCAGAGGCGCTGAAATTGTTCTTTCGCCGTTCAGTCGTTTGACCATATGCAGGATGATTTGTTGGAATAGCACAGGACTTCCTCCAATTGATGAGTATTTAGGTTGAAAAGTACACAAAACATGATTAGAATAAATACGAAAGCTTTTTCAAGCGGACGGAGAAAGAGGAGAGGTTTAAACATGGCTAAGTATACAATTGTCGATAAAGATACATGTATCGCATGTGGCGCTTGTGGCGCTGCTGCTCCAGATATCTATGATTATGATGACGAAGGGATAGCCTTTGTTATTTTAGATGATAACATGGGAACTACTGAAGTTCCAGATGAACTAGAAGAAGATATGCAAGATGCATTTGAAGGGTGTCCAACGGATTCGATAAAAGTTGCAGACGAATCATTTGAGGGCGACGCTTTAAAATACGAGTAGTAGGAAAAGCGTAGAAAGCCACGCTAGTTCGACTCCAACGGTGTTTAATGTACGATCTGGGCTTCGAAGCTAGACATCAAAAAAGCTGCGGAATTGATCCGCAGCTTTTTTTATATTATGAAAATTGAATTCTTTGTTTATCCAGCCAGGTTTTCATGGTTTTGATTAATACCATAACTACAGAAGCCAGAAGAATACCTTTAATTAAATTGAATGGTAATATTCCTTTAACAATGGTATCACGGAGTGCGACACCAGTTTCGGCAGGTACATTCAAAAAATACGTATACATTGGTAAAAATACCAAATAATTTAATAAACTCATGCCAATCGCCATCGTTAGAACCCCTGCAACTAAACCAACCACTAGGCCTTTGATAGTCGAAATTTTACGATAGATTACATAAACAGGCAACATAAATAAAATGCTAGTTGCAAAGTTTGCCATTTCCCCCACTGGTACTCCTGTTATGCTTCCATTGAATAGCAAATACAAGACATTTTTGAATAGTGCTACGAGTATCCCCGCAACAGGTCCCATCGTGATGGCTGCGATTAATGCTGGCACATCACTGAAATCGACTTTCAAAAAAGGTGGTAAAGCTGGTAGCGGAAAGTTGAATAGCATCAGTATAAATGAAATACTACTTAACATCCCAATTGCAATCATAATACGTAGTTTGTTGTTCTTCATATTACTCTCTCCTTTTGCGATTCACTCCACAAGAAGAAAAGTTCGTTCGTTTTGTCCAATCACAAAATCCCCTAAGCCGTTATCGCTTAAGGGAGTAGAAAGGCGCACTTAAATAGGCGTCTCGTAAAATGATAGAACGAAAAACGACCGCACCTTCACCTTCTCCCATCCAGACTATACTGTCGGCTTTGGAATCTAACCAAATCCTGCCTTACGGCTCGCGGGCTCAAGGAAACGTTCTCCTATTACCGCCGATCGGGAATTTCACCCTGCCCCGAAGATGAATCAATATTTACTTTCATATTCTACTATAAGAAAAAAAGTACCATTTGTAAACTCCTTGAGCCTACAAATGGTACTTTAATTATTTTAATACTAATGGTACTTCATTGGCACCTACTGGAATTGGCAACGGTTGTGTGAAATCAAAACCATTCCATGCGGTCTGGACAACATTCTCAAGCTTTAATGGTTCTCCAAAGCTTGCCCCTGTCAAAAGCATTCCCTCCAACATATTCATTGCTGATTTTCCGTCCATACGTTCGATGTCCAGTGGTTTCGAGAAAATGATACGAGTATGGTCATCTTCATTTTCCACTTCATATTCAACATCAGGGGGAATCAATGATTCGTATATATCATTCGGTTTCAATTTCATTTGAAGAAGTGCTTCAGATAAGGAATTGAATGTTTGACCGAAATTCGGTGTTAAATACTCACTACCATTAGATTGTTTATAAAGAAAATAATTATTATGGTTCAGTCCATCATTTATTTCCATTGGTTTGCTAGGTTCACCAACTTGATTGAATTCGACAATGGAGCCATCTTGATTCAAAAACTTAATTTGAGAATAACCTTGGAACGTTTCTAACAAAGTCCTCAAGTAGACCGTAAACGTGCCGGCAGCTAGATCATATCCATGATTTTCTGGAAGAGTATGAATTAATGAGTCCCCATCTACTGAAAAAGAACCTTTGTATGGATGGTATTCCATAAAACCTAATTCAACTTCATCTATTCGTGATGCATACGTCTGATACAATTCAAGTGGTGAAGGATTCACATCTCCAAAATCTGCAACAATTTGGGTTTTCGGAATAAGAAAAGTCACCGGTACACTATTTGCGGCATCCCCGGCTAAACCAAGCCTAAACACAGTTACATCGTCCGAAATCTCATTCGGATAAACGGCTGATGCAAAATCCCCAGTAGAATTTAACACAGATTCCGAACTTTCATTTTCTGTCGTTACTTGTGCTCTTTCCTCTGCTCCTTCACTCTCCTGAGCTTTCATCATTGTCATCGCTGTATCTTCAGCACTTCCATCACTTGCTGATTCCATAGATGCTTCTTCAATAGAGTCTGTGGCCATCTGAGATTCTTCTTTAGGTTGATTCAGCAATGTTACCGTAAACAAACTCAATGTGAGTACTGCTGCAACTGCCACCACTGATGGAATCCACATTTTTCTGCGTTTTTTTAGAATGGGCTCATTTATTAAGCGTGAATCTTCCCGTAAACGTTTAAGCACTTCATCTTTTGAACGAGTGTCCTGTAGTTTGGGCGCTTTGCTTAGTAAATCATCAATTTTCTGTTCATTCCATTTATTATTTCTCATCGTGAACTTACCTCCTATCCGAATGCCCAGTTAAGCGATCTCGAAGTTTTTGAATCGCTCGGTGCTGCGTGGTCTTCACTTTGCCTTCTGTCCATTCTAAGATTTTTGCTGTTTCAGCAATGGATAGGTCTTGAAAGTACCGCATAATTATGACCATTTTTTGATCGCCTGTACATTCTTCTAACGCTTCGAGCAATTGCTTCATTTCATCATTCATTTCGGCAAATTCTTCGGGTAGAGTCTCGTTAGATCTCAACTCTTGTTTTTCCCAATCAAAGAAATCAAATGCATGACGTTTTCGTACTGACGATTTTCGAAAGTGGTCAATCGCTACATTTTTTGCTATTGAGAATAACCAAGTTTTCTCGGAACTCTTGCCTTCGAACTTGCTGAATGCTTTTAATACACGAACATATACTTCGTGCATTAAGTCTTCGGCTGTCTGTCTATTTTTAACCATGTACAATAAGAATTGAAATACATCTTGATGATACTCGTCATAGAGCCTGTGAAAAACGGAGTCATCCATAAACTCCCCCCGTTCATAAAGTAGTCGTTTCATTCATCAAAAAAGTTACAAGTTTTTGATTGGTAATGTAAATGCAAAAACAGTTCCAACATTTTCTTCGCTCTGTACAGTAATCGTACCGTCATGGGATTCCACCATGTTTTTTGCGATTGCCAGTCCTAAACCGGTCCCACCCTTACCACGAGCTCTTGATTTGTCCGCTTTGTAAAAGCGTTCAAAAACATAAGGAATATCCTCGCTTGGAATCCCTGAGCCTGTGTCTTCAACACTTATTTTAACAAATGCTTGATGTTGTTCGATACGCACCGAAACTTTTCCTTCATTCGAGGTATAGCGTATCGCATTATCGATTAAATTGGTTAGTACTTGTTCAATTCGATCTTCATCAATATCAGCCGATAATTGAGGCGAAATCATGGATTCAAATTCCAATTCGACTTTAGACTCTCTTGCAACCTGTGAAAATTTATGAGTGATTCGCTCGATAACTTGTACAACGGCTACATTTTCCTTATAAAGTCGCATTCGACCTGATTCCATACGAGCTAAATCTAGTAAATCCGTAACCAATCGTCCCATACGTTGAGATTCTTCATAAATAATCTTGATGATTTCCTTACGTTCCTCATCGGTGGAGACGATGTCATCCACAATTGCTTCACTATACCCTTGTAGCATGGCAATTGGTGTTCTTAATTCATGGGAGACATTGGCGATGAAATCCGAGCGTAACTTATCTAGTCGATGTTGCTCTGTCATATCACGAAGCACGGCTACTGCGCCGCGAATCGAATCACCGCTATATAAAGGACTGATGGAAATTGCATAATAACTGCCTTCCATTTCAAGTTCTTCATTAATTTCTTCCTCCAGATGAAATACATGATCTAGCATATGGCCCATCTCAAGGGGAATTGGTTGCCCATCGCTTGTTCCCATACGGAAAAACCACTTCTGAAGCAATTGGTCTGCTTGTGGATTGCTCAATAGGATGGTGTGATCACGGTTAAACGTGATGACTGCATCATTCATTGATGTCAATATACTGGACAGCTGTTCTTTTTCTTGATTAATGACTTCTAAATGGTGCTTCAACTGGCGCCCCATCTGGTTAAATGCAGTTGCAAGTTGACCAATTTCATCATTTTGTAAAGATGGTACCTTGGTATCAAAATTCCCTTTTGATAATTCAAATGCGGCTTCCCGCATTTTGCGAAGCGGCGATGTTATTCGTGTTGATAAGAAAAAGGCAAAGAATGTCGTTAAGATAAAAGCTATAAAGGCCGACAAAAAGACGATATTCGTAGTTTTCTTCGTTGTTTGATGAATGACATCCAAGCTTTGATAAATGAAGACGGCTCCATGTAATTCATTCTCGGTATTAAGGGGCGATGCTAACACAAAAAATGATTCCATTTGGTTCTCATTACCAAGTGATGGCAAAATCTTTTCTTTCAATATGGGTTCTGAAGATTGAAAAACTTTCGCTAGTGCTTTATCTTTCATGATTTCTTTCTGAATCGCTTCCCCATTTTGCCCTTCATGTAAGGTAAATGAAACTTCTCGAGGTTCTTTTGAAATGAGTGCGTTTGTTCCTGGCCCTAAAATATCAGAAATAATATCAATTGATGTGTCCACATTTTCATGGTCATCCACGATACGTGCAATCGTCTGTGCCTCTTGACGTAATGAAATCTCGGCCTGTTGACTATGAAAGTTCCCTAAAAACTCAAGCATCAAGATTGTAATAATAAACAATACAAACGAAACGAGAAGCAATATGGTGACCCATAGCTTCCCGACAACGCTGTTCCATATTCTATTCATTGACTACCTCGAATTTGTAGCCAACGCCCCATACTGTGACGATCATCTTGGCTGCTTTTTCTGATACCCGATTCAACTTTTCTCTCAATCGTTTAACATGAGTATCAACTGTTCGTAAATCACCAAAGAAATCATAATGCCAGACTTCTTTTAACAGTTGTTCACGGTCAAAAACTTTATCTGGTGATTTTGCTAAAAAGTACAAAAGCTCATACTCTTTCGGCGTCAAGTTCACCTCAGTACCGTCTGCTGTTACACGGTGTGCATCGTGATCAATTGTTAAATGCGGGAAAACGACCAAGTCCTTTGAAACGGTCGAAGTTGAGATTGGTGTAAGAGAAACAGAACGACGCAAAACCGCTTTGACTCTAAGTACCACCTCACGTGGACTGAATGGTTTCACTATGTAGTCATCCGCTCCTAGTTCAAATCCTTCAATCCGGTTTGCTTCATCACCTTTTGCCGTCAATAATAGAATGGGTGTAGCCTTTTGTTCACGAAGCTCTTCAACAACTTCCAAACCATCTTTTTCGGGCATCATGACATCCAGCAAAATACAATGATAATCTTTTTCAAGAGCCATCTCTAATCCAATGGCTCCATTTTCAGCTTCATCCACTTCATATCCTTCACGCTCTAAATACATTTTTAATAAGCGACGAATTCGATCTTCGTCATCTACTACTAACACAGCAATATGTTCTGACATTGTGGTAACCCCTCTCGTCCTATCTCTACCGATTATTGTACAAGTAGACGCCTGAAAATGAAAGAAAAGCCCTCCCCATTGAAGGAAAAGGCTTTTCGATTATGCGTACGAGTGCAACCCGGCAAGTATTAAATTAACCGCAATCAAGTTGAACATGATGATAATAAAGCCAATTACAGCTAACCATGCAGATTTTTCACCTTGCCACCCTTTTGATAAACGAAGGTGCAGGAACGCTGCGTAGAATAACCAAGTGATGAGAGCCCATACTTCTTTTGGATCCCATCCCCAAAACCTGGACCAGGCTTCATGTGCCCAAATCATGGCGAAAATCAGTGCTCCCAGCGTAAATACAGGGAAACCAATCAATACAGCCCGGTAGCCGATTTCATCCATCAATTGTGAGTTTGCTTTTTTGGCAAGCGGTTGCAATACGGCTGCGATAGGTTTGCGAATGATCAAACGAATTAAGCCGTACAACACGCTTCCGAATATAAATGACCATGCTACAGTCGTTAGTTTTTTCGCATTCACAATCGGCGGTGTTTCGGCAAGTGGCGTCATTGTACCTGGGGTCAATGCTTCATATTCGTTCATTCCGAATAGAGGTGGTACGTTATATGTGATCTCTGCCGTTTGTTCCTCTTTATCGACATAGTTGAATGATGCTTCGTAATCCATCACTTTGAAAGTAGTGGTTGAAGCAACAAAGCCTATCACGACCACTAATGTGAACATGACAGCTTCGAGCCAAAAGCGTTGTTTTGATTTTTTGGTCAAATCGATGTTTTTGGTAAGATAGATCAACCCAGCCACCGCACTCATCGCCAAGATTGACTCACCGAGTGCTGCCGTGATTACATGCACAGTTAACCAGTAACTCTTAAGCGCCGGGATTAACGGGTTGATATCAGTTGGGAACATGCTTGCAAAACCAATTATGACAATTGCAATCGGAAGCGCAAACAGCCCAAGGAGCGGCGTTTTATAAAGAAAATAGATTAAAATGAATGAACCGACAACCATCATGCCGAACGCTGTTGTAAATTCAAACAAGTTACTGACCGGGGCATGTCCTGCCGCAATCCAGCGTGTGACAAAATAACCTAGGTTTGTTATGAAACCCACAATCGTGATGATGATTCCGATTCGACCCCATCGTTTTTCTGAAGTCGATGATTCGGTTTTTGTGCCTTTCACAGCACCACCAAAAAATAATGTAGCCACTAAATAGCAAACAAATGATACAAACAATAAATTACTACTAATCGAAGCTAGTTGTGTCATGACGATTTCTCACCATCCTTTTTTTCCTCTGAAGCTTCCAAATCATGCTGGTCGGTGTATGGTGGCAAACCTGCTACTTCCGTTACTGCATCCAAATCTTTTTTTACTGATAACCAGTTTTTATTTGTATGTGCAGCAACTGCTAGGCGACCCTCTTTTGTTTCATGAATCCATATTCGACGGTGATTCCAATATGACCCCTGTGCAACACCGATCATAAAGATCAAACCACCTAGAGCCAATATCCAGAGTGTCTTATCCTTTCGGACAGTCAATCCTGAAATGTCACGTGTTTCAACGTTTTGGAACTCGAGTTTATACGCATTATCACCTAATGGTTCAACCGTTTGTTTTATCGCCACGAAACTCGTTTCGCCATCTGGCGTTTCCGGCGTTGTCATTTTCACCAAAAAGGCTGGGTTGTTCGGTACCGGAGATTTTGTTTGCGGTTCCCCATTTTCAAATCCAGAGAAATCCGGATAGTAGCCCAGCAATTCCACTTTGGAACCGTTTCCTAAATCGTACGATTTTTCAGGGTCAACTAAATCGATTGATATTTCACCAAGCGACTCACCAGATGCCTTATTAGATAAATTGAAATGCATAGCCCGAAGTTCGTCTAATCGGAAATCCATTTGAAAGACGGAAAAACCTTCAAATTTCAACGGATGGTTCACTTGTATCGAATCTTTTTTCACTTCTTCTAGCTTGTCCGTTTGGCCAGGTAGTGCATCTTCAGGTTTTTTATATAATACGACATCGGTTTGATAGTTCGAGGCAATGGTTCCGACACGATCGATTGCTTCCTCGAAAACTTCACCTGCTTGTTCCTTATCATATGTTTCTAGGATGAATTCTTCACTTTTCAGGTAATAACCAGGTGTTTCAGGAATCGCTCTTGTTTCTCCTTCTCGGATCCACATCGTTTCATCCACGTAAAAACCAGGCAATGCGCGAAGCATCACACCGAATAAAAAGATGATTAATCCCAAGTGGTTGATATACGGACCCCACCTAGAAAAACGGCCTTTTTCTCCTAAAATGGCCCCATCTTCACGTTTGACATGATAGTGAAGTTCTTTCAACTTCTCTTCACTTTTTGTCCAGGTATCTTCGCCTAATTGGTTTTCACCAAGTCCAAAAATACGTTGACGTTTCATGAAACTTTCATGGCGACGAGTACGTTGTTTCTTTAATGATTTATACAACGGAATCACCCGGTCCAAACTTGCAACAATCAGAGAGATTCCAAGCATCCCAATTAATGTCTGGAACCACCATGAACCATAAAGATCGGATAAGCCCAGTTCATAATAAAGTTTACCGAATGTCCCGTATACCCGTTCATAATAAGCCGCTATATCTTCCGCTCCAGTTGCAGGAACATATAATACTTGGGGCAAAATCGTACCAATTGCGGCAGCCACCAAGATGATGATAATTAATGAAACTCCTATCTTCACACTCGAAAAGAAGTTCCAGATCTTATCAACGATTGATTTGTTGAACGTTTGCGAACGACGGGCAGTCCCCTCATAACGCATGTCCACCAATTTCTGGTTTTCCGCTTCTTCTGTGAGGGGACGACCACAGCTTCCGCACAGCACGGTTCCTTCTGGGTTTTCATGTCCACAGACACAAATGATATTGTTCATAAACGTGAACTCCTTAGTCAGGTTTGATTTGCTCCATGAACGAAGCAATATCCTGTTCTGTCATTTCTCCAGTGATGATTCGCTCAATTTTTCCATCTTGATTGATTAACATGGTAGTAGGTAGTGGATTGATGTTGTATGCCTCCATTACACTCTTTGTTCTATCAATCACAACAGGAAAATCCAAGCCGTATTGATCCGTAAAACGCTGGACCTCAAAGTCAGATTGAGCAATATTAACCGCTAGAGTTTGAACACCTTGACTTCTAAATACTTCGTATTGACGATCCATTGCTGGCATTTCTTTTGCACATGGCTTACACCAAGTTCCCCAGAAATTCAAAAAGACACCTTGTCCTTTATAGTCCGACAAGCGATGCTCTTCCCCGTTCAAATCCACTAAAGTGAAGTTTGGCGCTTCGTCTCCAACAGCCAAAACTTCGACTTTCTCTTTTGTAGCACTGGTGTAGATGGTATAAACAATCGCAACTACGAGAATGACCAAGATACTAGTTCGAACAATTAATCGTTTCTGTTTCGTCTGAGCCATTTTTTCGACCTCCCTATGACGAAATAATCATTGTTATTATAACAAAGATAAACGTTCAATTAGGCTTTACATTTGAAGGGTTTGTGAACATTATTCATCCAAATTATGAACCAATTTTTCCTGTTTCAGCCATAACTCGCAATAATTTCACTTCGTGAGCTGTTAACTCTCGAGATTCCCCGACGTTTAATCCGTGGAGGGTCAAGAATGCAAATCGTTCGCGTTTTAGTTTTTGGACAGGGAAACCAATCGCATCAAACATTCGACGAACTTGTCGGTTTTTCCCTTCGTGTATAGTGATCTCAATAATTGCTTTATTTTGTTTTTGTTCAGAAGATAATAACTTCACACGAGCAGGAGCCGTTTTTCCATCTTCCAGTTGCACACCACGCTCAAGTGGGCGAAGTTGTTCCCTACCTGGAACTCCTTTAACCCGTGCAACATAGGTTTTATCAATCTTGAATTTCGGGTGTGTTAGCATGTACGAGAAATCTCCGTCATTTGTCATTAACAAAAGACCCGATGTTTCATAATCCAAGCGCCCGACCGGGAACAGTCGTTCATTGATGTGCGGGAATAAATCCGCTACCGTTTGACGACCTTTGTCATCTGTTACCGCGGATATGATACCTCTTGGTTTGTATAATAAATAATACACTTTTTGTTCTTTCTCAAGCTTCACTCCATCAACTTCAACAGTATCTGAAGATGACACCTTCGTTCCAAGTTCCGTTACCACTTTTCCGTTCACTTTTACTTTACCTTCTAATATCAACTGTTCTGATTTTCTTCGTGATGCCACCCCAGCATGAGCTAACATTTTTTGTAATCTTTCCATACTTTCACCTCATCGTCTTTTCCTATACTCTGTCAAAATTATGTCATACTTTCACTCAAAACAAAAGAAGACCGCTTATTTACTAAGCAGTCTTCATCATTCATTCCGCTCGATATGAACTTTTTTTGAAAGTATGGTTTTCCCATTAATTTGCACTTCCCATCTTGCGACCTTTTGTAAAGGTTTAGCTCGATTTAATACCAAGAGATGGGACACTTGCTCGTCTTTCTTTTTCAACATAAATACTTGTTCATCAGATTTCATGACCAATCCGCCAGGTAAATCGTAAGTACCTTCTTTAATGACTTGAACTCTATCATATTGTGAAAACACATTCTGCGCAAGTTCCCGATGCATTTGCCAATCATTTGATTGATTCAACGTTACCACAATGACTTCTTTATCTCCATCTTTGAAGTACGTTGCCAATGTTCTGCCGGCGACTTTGGTAAAACCGGTTTTGCCTGCAATGGCAGCCGAGTCTAAACGTACAAGTTTATGCTTATTTTCCCAGTATGTATCTTTTTGCTTAAAATGGGTTGCGGTCAAGATGGGACGCAACTTTTTGTTCTCCATCGCAATTTTTAACATAAGAGCCGTGTCATATGCCGTGGATACATGTTGTTCATCATGAAGTCCGGATGGATTGGTGAACGTGGTATCTTTTAGTCCCATCAGCTTTGCTTTCTCGTTCATTAACTTCACGAAACCCTCCACCGAACCCCCTGCATGTTCCGCAAGTGCAACGGCCGCATCGTTCCCCGATCTCAACATCAGCCCGTAAAGAAGTACATCGACAGGTGTTTCCTCACCCGTTTTCAAGTAGATGGATGAGCCTTCTGTGGTAGCTGCATTTGGACTGATTTGAGCATTGTCTTTAAGATTCACTTCATCCGCAACAATAACTGCTGTCCACATTTTCGTAAGGCTTGCAATCTCCAACTTGTCGTGTTCACCACTTCCTGCCAGCAACCTCCCCGTCTTCGCATCAATTACTGCGTAAGCAGAACCTTGAGCGTTAGAAAAGTTGGGTTGGAATGCACATATCAAGAGTACTGCCAGTATCAAAATGATTGATTTTTTCAAACAGTAGCACCTTTCATTTGTTATTTTTCCTGCTCACCAAATGCCTCTTGGAACTTCGTCATAAACAAATCAGTTTGTTCATCCTCTTCATCCTCTTTTGCCTCAGGTAATGGAGGCAATTCGCTAATGGCTTTAAGTCCAAAAACATTTAAGAACTCGTTTGTCGTGCCATAAAGAATTGCACGCCCAGTTCCTTCCGCTCTCCCTATCTCTTGAATTAAACCTTTTAGACTTAACGTATGTAAAGGTCTCTCACTTTTCACCCCGCGTAAGTCTTCTATTTCGATCCGTGTAATGGGCTGTTTGTAGGCGACGATTGCTAAAACCTCTAAAGAAGCTTGTGATAGTGGCTGGTTTGTTGGGTTATCAACGAGGCGTTGTATCGTATCTGCATTTTGTTTTTTGGAAATGAGTTGATATGTACCTGCTAATTCTTTCAATTCAATACCACGAACTTCTGAATTCACGTATTCTTCTTGCAATCTTGTTAACGCTTCTCTTACATCTAAGGTATTGGCGTTTGTTAAACTTTCAATTTGTCTTGCTGTTAAACCTTCGTCTCCTGTGACAAAAAGAAGACTCTCAATTTTACTCATCAATAAGTTCAAATGATTCTTCCTCCCATCGATCGTTTACTAGTTTGACTGTAAGTTCATCAAAATTTTGTTGCTGTTCGACAAAAATCATTTGTCTTTTCATCAGTTCAAGTACGGATAAAAAAGTGACAACTAATGTGGGCTTGTCATCAAATGGGAATAAATCAGAAAACGAACAATTTCCTCCATGTGATCTTAGTGTTTTGAAAACATTTTTCATCTGGTCTTTTACTGATAATTCCTGTCTCGCAATCTTAGTCGATAATGGAGCTTTTAATTGTTTCCTTCTCATCATTTTTTGAAATGCGCCTAACATATCATATACATTCAATTGCTCGTCGAATGCAGCCAATTGTATGGTCGTTTGATAATCCGTCAAATCACTAGGTGCCCTTGTATATACTTGCGAACGTTGTTCCTCTAATTCTTGTAACTTTTCCGCTGCTTCTTTATACTTTCGGTATTCAATGAGACGATTCACCAGTTCTTCCCGGGGATCATTCATATCAACTATTAATTCTTCATCATCAAATTCCCCTTCATGGATGGGGAGCAGCATTTTACTTTTTATGGCGAGGAGTGAAGCGGCCATCACCAGGTACTCACTTGCTTCATTTAGTTCGAGCACCTTCATCGCGTGAATATGTTCCATGTACTGAATGGTTAAATCCGCCATTGGAATATCGTAAATATCAATTTCCAAACGATGGATTAAGTGCAATAATAAATCGAGAGGACCTTCAAATGCGTCCAATTTCACTTCGTAAGACATGTTAAGATCACCCGATCAAATAGATTCAAATTTTAGTATAGAGGAAGTGCGAAAAGAATGCATCCGTTGTTTCACCCACTTTTTACGCAATTTATTACGTATTTCAATGTGCATGAAGATTATTTTGAAAGTCACGAAGTATTGGAAGAGTATTGGAAAGAAATCGCACCAAAAGATAAAACGCACCCGTTAACTGCATGGATATTAATTTCAACAGGTATGTATCACTGGCGTAGAGGGAATTTCACTGGTGCATACCGTTCGCTAGAAAAATCATTGGAACGTATTCAGTTACAAGTGGATAGTGTTTTTCATGAAGGAATTCATCTACAGCAAGTGATTGACAATGTAAATCATTCGGTTGATTTAGTACGAAACAATCAGCCCTTTCAAGCTTTCACGATATCGATTAGCTCGCCTGAATTGATCTCAATCATAAACAAACAGCCAAAGTTGATTCCTTTGACAGGGGAACAACTCATACACAAGCATATGCTTCGAGATCGCACCGAAATACTAAAAGCACGTGAAGAAAAAAGAAGGAACAGAGGTTAGGCATCTGTTCCTTCTTGATGTATAAGGCATTTGTCTAAAAATGGTTTAGTTGAAGCGATTGCTCTTACTTCCGTACACGGGAGAAATTGTGTAACTTTCGAAACCATTTCTTTCCCTATTCCTTCTCCACGATGAGAAGGATTGACGCTAATATGTTGAACCAAACACACTTCATCGGATGTTTCGACGCCAATCAAGCCAACGAAGTCCTCATCTTTTTTCCACATAAACAAATTCCAATTGGGATTGTTTTCGTAGGTTTGAATGGTTTCTAGTAATTTTTTTACGTCTTTTTCTTGTGGCATAAACGACAGTAAGCCCATCGCAATTTTTTCACAAGATTTTTTATATCTTACCAACATAATAAAATCCCTCATTTTTGATTCCGCATCAGCAACAATGACTATCCTACATCATTTGAGAAAAAATTTCAACTCACAATCCAAATTTTAACAATAATAGATGCTATTTTCTCACTTTATTTCACAGTTTTTTTATATTCAGGATAGGTCTGGCGCTATAAAAATCCAATACAGCGCTCCCCAAACCAACCCCATGACCAAAATAAAAATCAATAGTTTTGCATTGTTACTTTTCATTCACGTTCCCCGACAGCTTGACCTTGTAATGAACAATCCAATTTAATGAGATCTTCATAAGTTTCCCGCTTGATTACAATTCTGTGTTGACCTTGTTCAACAAAAACAACAGCTGGCCGCGGAAGTCGATTATAGTTACTTGCCATGGAATAACCATATGCACCTGTACAAAAAACAGCTAAGATATCGCCTGCTTCAACACTTGGCAATAAAATTTTTTCGATTAACTTATCGCCGGATTCGCAACATTTCCCTGCAACCGTATAAGTAGTTTTCGATTCGACATTCATTTTATTCGCAATTGCGGCATCATATTTCGCTTGGTATAATGCGGGTCTGATATTGTCTGACATTCCACCATCCACAGCCAAATAGTTTCTAACACCAGGAACCTCTTTTTGGGACCCGATTGAATACAAGGTTGTTCCAGCATCCCCAACTAAAGAACGACCGGGTTCGATCCAGATTTCCGGCATTGGATAATTTTCAGTACCAATATCTTTTTGAATCGATTTAATCATATCTTCCACATAGATAGCAGGTTGAAGGGGTTTGTCTTCTTCCGTGTAGCGGATACCAAAACCACCGCCTAAGTTAAGTACGGGACAAACAAAGTCATATTGTTCTTTCCATTCAAGCATTTTGCCAATTAATTTTTTTGCGGCTAAAGAAAAGGCAACTGTATCAAAAATTTGTGATCCAATATGACAATGCATGCCGAGTAATTGAATATATGTATCGTCTTTGACCTTTTGGAACGCTTGATCGGCTTGTCCATTATTCAGATCAAATCCAAACTTTGAATCAGCCTGGCCAGTTGTAATGTAGTCATGTGTATGAGCTTCAATACCTGGCGTTACACGCAATAATATGTTTATCTGTTGTTTTTTTTCGGCTGTCAGTCTTTTCAACTGTTCGATTTCGTAAAAATTATCAACTACAAAACAACCAATCTTTGAATCTAGTGCAAATACGAGTTCTGCATCACTTTTGTTATTGCCATGGAAATGGATTCGTTCAACTGGAAAACCTGCATGGATGGCCGTATACAATTCGCCACCAGACACAACGTCTAAGGAAAGTCCCTCTTCAGCTGCTAATTGATACATTGCCACACTAGAGAATGCCTTACTTGCATAAGCTACTTGAGCTGGAACACCAGCATGTTTGAATGTTTGAATGAATGCTTTTGCACGCTCTTTAATTAAAGCTGTATCGTAAACATATAGAGGCGTACCGTATGTTTTTGCCAATGTGACTGCAGACGTTCCACCAATCGTTAATTGTCCCTGCTCGTCCACTGACTGCGTTCCAAATAAATGCATCTTCATCTCTCCCAATGGTTTTTCAATATATGAACTTTACCACAGGGAAAGACTTTGATGCAATGGACTCTTTATGAACGTTTCCGTTTAGGTGATTGAACAATAAACGGCCGTAATGCTCCACTTGTCATCGGGAACCTTATTAAAATACGCCCTAAAGCTTTAGGGAAAAACGGAACCAGTGGCCAGAGATATGGTACACCCATAGGCTTGATTGACATTAAATACATTAATAATAAACAAGTTGAGATGAAAAACCCATTCACACCGAATGCAGCTGTTGCAATTAATAGACCATTTCTAAATATCTTATTTGCAATGCTTAATTCATAAGATGGGATTGCAAAGGTGAAAATAGCCGATATCGCTGCATACAAAATGACCTCTGGTATGAAGAGACCCACGTCGATCGCCATTTGTCCAATTACTAATGCAGCTACTAAACCCATCGCTGTTGAAAGTGGTGTAGGAGTGTGGATGGCAGCAATTCTTAATACCTCTATCCCAATATCCGCCAGAATCAATTGTAAAAAAACTGGGATGTCTGATGTCTCTTTTGGTCCAATAAATGATAGGAAATCCGGTAAGTAACTTGGTTCTTTAACAAGCAAATACCAGAAAGGCAACAAAAATAAACTTAAAAAAAAGCATGCAAAGCGGATGGAACGTACAAACGTTCCTATTAATGGTGCTTGACGATATTCTTCTGCGTGTTGCAAGTGATGGAATATCGATGTTGGTACAAGAATAACCGAAGGCGACGTATCCACGACGATCGCAATATGACCTTCCAGTAGATGAGCCGCACATGTATCTGCCCTTTCGGTATAGCGCACAAATGGGACTGGATGAAACTTTTGTTTAAACAAGAATTCTTCCAATGCTTTATCTGCCATCGTTAATCCATCGTGCTCGATTTTTTCAAACCGTTTTCGAAGATAATCTAAGTGCTCTTCACTGGCCAATCCTTTGATATACGAAATCGCAATATCAGTCTGACTTCGTTCCGTGATTTTTATTAGCTCGAAACGAAGATTGACATCACGGATTCTTCTTCTAACTAGAGCTGTATTAACGATGATATTTTCTGTGAAACCGTCCCTTGAACCCCGAATGACTTTTTCATTATCTGGTTCTTCAGGTTGTCTACCAGCGTAAGTTCTTAAGTCGACTGTAAAGACATAACCACTTGGCGTTACAATGCCTAACTGACCGCTAAGCACCGCTGATAACCAAGCATCTTTCGAGTCATAAATGGTGACAGAGTAATATGGAAAATGAGTGTTCATCGCTTCGACTTCATCGACATGGGTATTTCTTTTAGCGAGTGATGGATTGCCTTGAGTCAAAGTTAGAATTTGGGTAATATTTGCCGCGTCAATTAGTCCATTCATATAAAATAGTAAAGTGGGCATTGACCAAAAGTGAGCATGTTTAACGCCGACATCATAACTCTCACCATCACCAAACTTCGATTTAATAAATGTTTCTGCTTCTGCGATGTTAGAAAAAAGTGGTTTGTCTATTGAGATCCATCCTTTAATGTTGCTTGTTTAGGCAACATCCAACTTTTCAGTTGCTTCAGTATTTTCTTCTCCAAGCGAGATACTTGAACTTGGGAAATCCCAAGCCTTTCAGCAATATCGCTCTGAGTACAGTCTAGGTAATAACGCAAATAAATAATCATTTGTTCTCTTTTTCCAAGTTTTGACAATATATCTCGCAATGGAATATGATCGAATGAACGTTCGGAGCGCTCATCCCGTAATTGATCCATCAGTGTCAATGCATCGCCTTCACTCTCGAAGAGTTGCTCATGTAGCGACGCAGGATCCCGGAGTGCATCCGAAGCCAAGACGAGCTCGTCCATGGTTACCTCGAGCTTCTCCGCAAGTTCGGACAATGTTGGTTGCCGTTCGTGAAGACGGATGAAATCATCTGTCGCATGGCGTATTTTAAAACTCAGCTCCCGAATGGATCGACTGACTTTTACCATGCCATCGTCCCGCAGGAAACGTTGAATTTCCCCGATGATCATCGGAACCGCGTATGTTGAAAACTTCACTTCATAGGACAAGTCAAATTTATCTACCGATTTCATTAACCCGATACAACCGATTTGAAAGAGATCTTCTAAATCCGCTCCCCGCGAGGCGAATCGTTGAACAATTGACCAGACAAGACGCGTATTCCCTTCAACCATCGTTTGTCTAGCCACTTTATCTCCTTGTTGAGATAACAGGATAAGTTCTCTCATTTTCTCTTGTGTCAACAACACGGGTTGTTGTCCGATAGGCGTCGTCATCGTTCACCTAGAACGAAGTTGGATTGAATGGGCAAAAACTCTTTCGTGAAAGTAATCGCAGTTCCTTTCTGAGGCTCTGACCATACCGATAAATGATCTGAAAAACTTTCCATTATTGTAAAGCCCATTCCAGAACGTTCTCTTTCCGGTTTTGACGTGTAAAGAGGTTCCATTGCCTGTTCAACGTTTGGTATCCCTCTCCCTTCATCCCTGATAGTCATGGTGATTTCACGGCCACTCCGTTTCGCTCGTATTGTTACAATACCTTCTCCATCTTCTTCATAACCATGAATGATGGCATTTGTGACAGCTTCTGAAACGATTGTTTTAAACTCGGCTAGCTCATCAATGGTTGGGTCAAGTGATGCAATAAAACTAGTCATCACCATTCTTGCCAAGCCCTCATTTTCACTTATGGCAATAAACGATAGCGTCATTTCATTGTCCATTGAAAATACCCCCTAACTCTGCGATTGTTTCTTCTTCTGTTGTTGACCAAACATATGAACCTAATCCAGAATACTGAAAGATTTTCTTCATTGTTTCAGATGGGTATAAAATAACTGTTTTCCCGTTAGTCGGAACAAAATCTCTCATTCTCCCTAAGATAAGTCCGATTCCTGCACTATCCATAAAGTGTAATTCCTTTAAGTTCCATACGATGGCCCGAAGAGTCCCTCTGTATAATGACTGCGAAATCTCGTCACGGATGGTTTGTGTTGCATGATGATCTAATTCGCCTTTTAAACGAATAATAGCGATACCGTCTTCGACAAATAGTAGTTGATGTTTCATCTAGTAACTCCTCCTTTCCGTGACTATTCGAGGTGAGCTCCTATTATTCCTTGTCGTTGACAATTAATCATAAAACATCTTATTTATCGACAGATTACGCGGCATTCTATTCATAAATAGTATGGAAAATCTTTCTACTATTTAAACATCAGATAAATAAAAAAAGCGTCCTCCGAAGAGAACGCTGTTTAAAATACAAGAAAGCATATAATTTTGTACAGCCTCAAATCCGGCATCAAAAAGAATGAAAACCAATCATGTTGAGCTTTCAGGGGAGCTTTGGAAACACCTTGCTACACCATTACTTAATGAACGACAACGAAGAGCACAGTGACTGCGTCACTGTGCTCCTCATTGTGATTCAAGCAATCCTGTGGCTAGGGTGTTTCCATCGCTCCCCTATGACCTCTGAGTCATTAGTTTTTATGATTTGGGTAAAGCAAAGAATAGCCACAACCTTTATAAAGTGAGCGGCCGAAGATACAATTCCGGCCGCATCCGCGTTACTATATTTGAAAATGCTTCTTATTCGAAGGGAAACATGAAGAGTGGAGATTTTATTGACAGGACGGCAAAATACTTATGGTATTAATCTGCACCTTTTTATGTAACAAGTGGTTCCTGGTTTTAATAATAAAGGAGACACAGCAGCCGAAATTTCATCTTAGGTTGCACCTCATAATAAAGGAGTCTGTCTCTTCTTTACTTTACCTAAAGTGATCTTAAAGGCGACATCCAGTTTTCAAGGGATCGACGGACGAACACCCGCAGCCAGATGGGCAGAGAAAGGAGGGATCAAGTGACGAAGTCACGGAGTCCCTCTTTATTCTTAAGATCATAAATCAGCGGGTTTCGAGTCCAAATGCCACTTGAAATTGGCAGTTGTTATTGAATATATTTGATCTTAAGGACTGGGCTCACTTTGCCCGGTTTTTCTTACAAATCCTATTCAGTTATAATTTCTTCAATTAATTTAGGAGCTGTGATTGGGTCTTTCGAAAACTCAATATATTTATACAAAATCGCCAGTACTTGTTCAACATTTTCAGTATTTGCATAAATCGTTGCAAGTGACTCGCCGATTTCTACCGCATCGCCCACTTTTTTATGAAGGACAATCCCTACAGCTAAATCAATGACTGAGTCTTTTGTTGCGCGTCCAGCTCCAAGCAACATAGCTGCAGTACCTACTTCATCTGCTTCAATAAACGATACATACCCATCTTCTTTTGAAGGGACTTCGAACGTAAATTGAGCTTGAGGTAACAATTCCGGAGAATCTACGACTGCAGGATTTCCACCTTGACCTGAAATGAATCCTTTAAGGATTTCAAGTGCAGAACCATTTTCGATTACCTCAAGCAACATTGCACGTGCTTCATCCAAATTCTTCGCTTTTCCTCCAACAACGACCATTTGACTTCCTAGCACCAAACAGAGTTCAGTTAAATCTGCCGGACCTTTTCCACGAAGTGTGTCTATGGCTTCTTGGACTTCCAATGCGTTTCCAATCGCAAATCCTAACGGTTGGCTCATATCCGAAATAATGGCCATTGTCTGGCGTCCCACATTATTGCCGATTTGAACCATTGCTCTTGCAAGTAAGCGCGCATCTTCAACCGTTTTCATAAACGCGCCTTCACCTGTTTTTACATCTAAAACAATGGCATCCGCACCGGCAGCAATTTTTTTACTCATGATTGAACTCGCGATTAACGGGATGCTGTTGACAGTGCCTGTAACATCACGTAGTGCATATAACATTTTATCTGCAGGTGTCAAATTCCCACTTTGCCCAATGACAGCCAACTTCATTTCATTGACTTGTTTCGTGAACTGTTCCGTTGTCAACTCTACATGAAAACCTTCAATTGCCTCTAATTTATCAATGGTGCCTCCCGTATGACCCAGTCCACGACCACTCATTTTTGCAACTGGTACACCACAAGCGGCCACTAGTGGTCCAAGTACAAGTGTCGTCGTATCACCGACTCCGCCAGTTGAATGTTTGTCTACTTTAACTCCTTCAATGCCGGATAAATCAATCTGGTCTCCCGATTCTACCATTGCCATTGTAAGATCGGCACGCTCACGATCATTCATATCTTTGAAATAAATCGCCATTAAAAGAGCACTGACTTGATAGTCAGGAATATTTCCCTCTGTATACTGTTCAATGAAGAAACGAATTTCTTCAGTTGTCAGTTCAGAACCATCTCGTTTTTTTTCGATTAAATCGACCATTCTCATGAATGTTCACCTATCCTTTAGTTTAAATGTGAAAGGAAACTACGTCCGAACTTTGGCATAGTAACGTTAAAGTTCTCAGCAATGGTTGCTCCTACGTCAGCAAATGTCTCGCTTAGAGGAAGTTCTTTGCCTCCTGTAAAGCGCGGGGAGTAGGCTAAAACCGGCACGAATTCACGTGTATGATCTGTTCCATCAAACGTAGGGTCATTTCCGTGATCTGCCGTAATGATGAGTAAATCGTCATTCGTTAATTCATTCATGACTTCAGGTAAACGCGCATCGAATGCTTCCAATGCTTCCCCATAACCGATTGGGTCGCGTCGATGCCCATAAAGTGCATCAAAATCCACCAGATTAATAAAACTGATGCCATGGAAATCTTGCTTCACGACTTTTGCCAATTTGTCCATACCATCCATATTATCTTTCGTACGCAATGATTCCGTGACACCCTCATCATTATAAATATCAGAAATTTTCCCAATTGCAATGACATCATAGTTCGCATCTTTCAGCTCGTTCATCACTGTACGATCGAATGGTTTTAATGCATAATCATGACGATTGGTTGTACGTTTGAACTCACCTGGTTGCCCTATGAATGGACGTGCAATGATACGCCCCACCAAAAACTCTGGATCTAAAGTTAATTCGCGTGCAACCTCACAGATTTTATACAATTCTTCTAAAGGTACGATCTCTTCGTGTGCTGCAATTTGTAAAACAGGATCGGCTGATGTATAGACGATAATTGCGCCCGTTTCCATATGCACTTGACCTAGTTCATCCAGTATCTCTGTTCCACTGGCCGGCTTATTTCCAATGACTTTACGTCCAGTCTTTTCTTCTAAAGCTTTGATTAATTCTGCCGGGAATCCATTTGGATACACCTTGAATGGTTGATCAACGTTAAGACCCATAATTTCCCAGTGACCAGTCATGGTATCTTTCCCGACAGAAGCTTCTTGCATTTTCCCAAAGTATGCCGAAGGATTTTCCATTGGCTGAATTCCTTGGAAAGGTCGGATGTTCGAGATTCCCATTTTCTCCAGATTTGGCATGGAAAGCCCATTCATTTTTTCTGCGATATGACCTAATGTATCAGAACCTAGATCACCGAAAGCGTTTGCATCTGGTGCTTCTCCAATTCCTACAGAGTCCATAACAATTAAGTGAATTCGTTTAAATGATTTGTAAGACATACGTTTCCTCCTTCAACTTCTATTTTCAGTTTAACAAAAGGTTGGAAAAAATACACGTCAGACTTCTGACGAATAACCTCGAATTATGCACGAGGATGAAATTGTTTATACACATCTTTTAATCGAGTCTTGCTAACATGCGTATAAATTTGGGTGGTTGAAATATCTGCATGGCCAAGCATTTCCTGTACAGCCCGCAAATCCGCACCGTTTTCGATGAGATGAGTTGCAAAGGAATGACGTAACGTATGTGGCGTAATTTCATTTTGGATGCCCGCCTTCATTGCATATTCTTTCATTAATTTCCATACACCTTGCCTAGTTAAACCTTTTCCTCGTTGATTTACAAAGAGGGCATCCGTTCGATGTTCAACTTTAATTAATTTAGGACGTCCTTCCCTTAAATACTCCTCACATGCTGTGAGCGCAGTGCGGCCTAAAGGAATGATGCGCTCCTTTCCACCTTTACCAAAGCACCGTACAAATCCCATTGTTAAATGTAAATCTTCCATATTCAGTGAAATACATTCGCTAATACGCATCCCGGTAGCATATAGAATCTCCAACATTGCACGATCACGTAGACCTTGAGGTTTCATCGTACTTGGTATTGCCAATAATACCTCTACTTCTTCGATCGATAATATTTTTGGTAATGTACGGTCCATCTGCGGCATTTCTAAGTGTACAGTCGGATCTGAAGAGGTCACGCGATCACGAAGTAAAAATTGGTGGAAAGAGCGGATGGATGATATATGGCGTGCTAGTGTCCGTGACGACTTCCCTCCAACTTTTAGTGCTTGCAAATGGGAAAGTATATGAATTCGCTCCACATCATTCAATGAGGATAACTGCTGTATTTTGGAAAGATCCTTTATGTATGCTTGAAGATCTCTTTCGTATGAAGTCAATGTATTCGCTGATAACTGCCGTTCTACACGTAAAAAATGAAGATAGTCTGCTACTGAATCTTGCATATCTTGCATAATATACCCTCCTCAACCAACGTAAAAAAGGACAGCACTCTGCCATCCTTTTTTTAAGTATTATTTTCTGATGATTCTTTTTCATCAAGAGTATCATGGCAACGCCAGCAAATCCCATGAAATGTAAGTCGGTGATCTTTTATTTTGAAGTTCCACCTTTTCTCCACAATCGTTTCAACATCTTCCAGCAAGTCTTCCTGGATTTCATCCACGGCACCACATTCCAGACAGACAAGGTGGTGATGGAAATGTGCTGCTCCCTCTTGCCGCAAATCGTATCTTGAAACCCCGTCTCCAAAGTTGATTTTATCGACTACTTTTAGTTCTGTCAGCAATTCAAGTGTGCGATATACTGTTGCAAGTCCAATATCAGGTGCTTTATTTTTAACGAGAAGATAGACATCTTCTGCACTCATATGATCCTCTTCATTTTCAAGTAGCACTCTAACTGTCGCTTCACGCTGTGGCGTCAGTTTATAACTCGCACCATGAAGCTGCTTTTTTATACGATCAATTCGGCTCTCCATGTGACGCCCCCCCAAACTATCTCCATTATACCAAATTGGTCTTTCATTACAAGATTGAGTAAGACCTCCAAATGGTAATGACTATAATCTAGTATTAATTATAATCCTTGGATGAGTGGGTGCACAAATAATTCAATTGCTATCAATACGAGATAGATAAGGCTTAGAAGACCAATCCCTTTGAAACTACGATTTTTTGCTTGATAGGAAGGGGGTGGAACGAGCAAAAACCCGATGAGTAACAACAGAGAACAATAGAATAATTGAAACGGAAACCACCATAACGCATAAGTCCAAAACGTGGTTTCTTGTGCAATTAAATAACCTGAACAAATTCCCCAAAATACAGCACGCATGGTTCCAATCAAAAGAATCGCATGTTTAAGGATCAGATGTGTCGCAAAAAGAAGAAATAGCAAAATTGTGATGAGTTGCGGGAGAATTGAATCAAAGCCGCTCGGAATATGATCACTTAATATTCTGGGATCAAGCCAATTTATGACCTTCTCTACTTGATCGAATTGCATTTTCGAATAAAGCCACAATCCACCTAAATATCCGATGACGAGTAATCCAAGTAAATAAAATATCGGGAAAGACCGAGTCAACATCCGCCACCTACCTTTCATAGAATAGCTTATGCGTGTCCCACTCCCATAAATTCATCATTTTCGTAAATATTCTTTTGCCCATAAAACACTATATGCTGTTTTGGCATCATAGATTTGCCCATTTTTCATCATTTGTTCCGCTTCTTCAATGGTTGCCTCAATAATCTCGACAAATTCATCTTCATCCAGTGCAGCAGAATTTTCAATTTTATATAAACCTTCTGCTAAATAGACATGTATTATTTCGTCTGCAAATCCAGGTGAAGTGGAAAATGATTGGATATGAGTCAATGTATCACACCCATATCCTGTTTCCTCTTCAAGCTCTCTCCGCGCCGTAATTTCAGGTTCTTCACCAGGCTCCAGTTTTCCAGCTGGGGTTTCAACAAGCGAACGTTCAAGTGCTTTTCGATATTGTTCTACAAAGACAATTTTCCCTTCCGAAGTGATTGGCAATATCGCGACGGCACCAGGATGATTGATTATTTCACGAGTGGAAGTTTTGCCATTGGGCAATGTCACTTCATCAACTTTTAATGAAATGACTTTCCCTTTGTAAATCGGTGTAGAAGTTAACGTTTTTTCTTCGTATTTTTTCATATATACCACTCTTTCCATTTGTCTATTCGTAAACACAATTGTAACATGGATGATAGGAGGGGTTGAATGATGAACAAACGTGAGATTGGGCAAAGCGGACTGACTGTTTCGGAAATGGGACTAGGGTGTATGTCTCTTCCACTTGAAAAACAAAAAGCAAAAGAAATTGTGGATGCTGCAATCGATCATGGCATTAACTTTTTCGATACGGCAGATCTATATGATAAAGGTGAAAATGAAAAGATGTTAGGCCATTTGTTAAAAGGGAAGCGACAAGACATCATCCTCGCAACAAAAGTAGGCAACAAATGGAATGATGAAGGCACAGCGTGGACATGGGATTCCTCAAAATCCTATATCACCACTCAAGTAAAGGAAAGTTTAAAAAGACTGCAAACCGACTACATCGACTTGTATCAATTACATGGGGGTACTATGGAAAATGATTTGGAGGAAACAATCGATGCGTTTGAATCCTTAAAAAAAGATGGACTCATTCGTGCCTATGGCATTTCTTCCATTCGGCCAAATGTCATACAACGATTTCTATCAAGCTCCGAATCTAGTTCTGTCATGATGCAATACAGTATGTTGGACAGAAGACCTGAAGAGTTGTTCGAACTGATTGCCGACCAGAGGGCTTCCGTGATAGCGCGAGGTTCGCTTGCTAAAGGATTACTGACAGAAGAAGCAGTGAAGCGAGCTGAAAAGTCCAATGGTTACGGGGAGTATAACAAGGAATCTCTGGTTAACACGTTGGCTAATGTTCAGCAAGCCGCACAAGACCTCACAAGTTTAGCTTTAGCATTTGTCTTACAGCATAAACAAGTGGCAACAATAGCAGCAGGGGCAAGCTCGGTGGAACAGATCAATGAGACGATGCATGCTTATCGTCAAACGGTTACTGGCAACGATTTAGAACAAATTGAAAAGTCATTAAGAGATGATCAATATAAGGAACATCGAATCTAAGAAAAGCGCCAAAGAGTTAATTCTCTTAGCGCTTTCAGATTAAAACTTATTGCCCTTCATTCCGTACTCATCCAACAATTCAGCGAAGGATTTGTTTTTTTCTTTTTGCTTCCGCTCGAACTCCGCTTGCGCAAGGCGTTCTTCTTCTTGCTCACGTTCAGCTGTTTGTAGTTGTTTTTTTGCAAACTTTAACTTTTCAAGTACATCACTTTGCAATTGATCGGACAGTGTATTTCCCTGCTCCATTTCATGTCGAACGGGTTGCTTTCGTTGTGGTTGTTTCTTTTTCGCCATTTCTAATCACCTTCTATTTATGTTCTTTTTACGATTGTTGCGACACCTTGACCGCCACCTATACATAATGTAGCTAAACCTGTTTTCGCATCCCGCTTGATCATCTCATGTATGAGTGACACGAAAATCCGTGCTCCACTAGCCCCGATGGGATGTCCTAACGCTATCGCACCACCGTTCACATTCAGTTTATCATGATCGAACTTCAATTCACGATCAACTGCAATGGATTGTGCTGCAAACGCTTCATTCGCTTCCACCAAATCCATATCTTCCATTGAAAGTCCCGACTTCGCAAATACATTCTTCACTGCCTGGACAGGACCGATTCCCATCACGGACGGATCCACCCCTGCCGATGCATTCGCCACAATTGTTGCGAGAGGCGTCAATCCCAATTCATCCGCTTTTTCTTTAGACATGAGCACAACTGCTGCTGCACCATCGTTGATGCCTGATGCATTCCCTGCTGTGACACTTCCATCTTTTTTGAACGCTGGACGTAAACCACCTAATTTTTCAGCTGAAGTCCCTCGTTTTGGATATTCGTCTTTATTAAATACAATCGGTTCACCTTTACGTTGCGGAACCTCTACATCTACGATTTCTTCGTTGAATTTCCCAGCGTCTATTGCCCGTATTGCACGTTCTTGAGATCGAGCAGAAAATTCATCTTGTTCTTCTCGAGTGATTTCATAACGATCACATAAATTTTCTGCAGTTACACCCATGTGATAGTCATTAAACGCACACCATAGGCCATCAGAAATTAAGCTATCGACTACTTTTTGGTCGCCCATACGGAAACCTTCACGTGCATTCTTCAACAGATATGGGGCCTGGCTCATATTTTCCATACCACCCGCAACCACTATGTCAGCATCACCCGCCAGAATGGCCTGTGTCGCTAAGTGAAGCGCTTTCAATCCTGATCCACACACCTTATTAATTGTCATGGATGGAATGGACTCGGGAAGACCCGCAAAAATAGCTGCTTGTCTAGCCGGATTTTGACCAAGTCCAGCTTGGAGCACATTTCCCAGGATGACTTCACTTACTTGATATGGTTCGAGTCCAACTTTCACTAACGCTTCTTTTATGACAATCGCACCCAACTCTGTAGCCGGCACGTCTTTTAATGATCCTTGAAATGCACCGATTGCCGTACGAACAGCACTTATTACTACGACTTCCTTGCTTGACATAAGACCCCTCCCAATCTCCTATTAAAATATATTTGCCTGCACCCCTATATAATCTTTACAATAGAAAAGAGGAGGGATGTTATGTTTAGTTTACCAAACAATGTAACAATTATCGAGGTAGGTCCAAGAGATGGTCTACAAAATGAAAAGAATGTGGTTTCAACGGAAAATAAACTTGAATTTATCCATGGGCTCCAAGCTTCCGGAATTGCTGAAATGGAAGTCACTTCATTTGTATCACCAAAATGGGTCCCACAAATGGGTGATGCCGCGGAAATCATGGGGCTTGTTCGAAAAAACGGCAGACAATTTGTACTTACTCCGAATGCTAGGGGTGTGGAAAGAGCAATCGAGGTCGGTGCCAACAGTGTTGCCGTTTTTGTAGGAGTAAGTAATTCTTTCAATAAGAAGAATATCAATAAAACAACAGAAGAAAGTATGCAAGGATTGAAACCGGTAATTGAGAACTTGAAACAACAAGGAATTTTTGTTCGAGCATGCATCTCCACCGCTTTTTATTGTCCATATGAAGGAAAAATAGATATAGAAGATACAGTTGCATTATGCAGGGAATTTGAATTGCTCGGTGTCGATGAATTGAGTGTGGCTGACACAATCGGCATGGCAAATCCTCAGGAAAGTTACACTCTATTCTCAAGGTTAGTAGGAGAATTTCCGGATATATTAATGACTGCCCACTTCCATGATACGAGAAAAATGGGTCTCGCCAACATTTATGCTGCGTTGCTTGCGGGCGTGGAACGTTTCGATACCTCCGCCGGCGGTCTGGGTGGATGCCCTTTCGCACCAGGAGCAACAGGAAATGTAGCAACTGAAGATGTGGTGAATATGCTACATACAATGGGAATACACACAGGCATTGATTTGGACTTACTGTGTCATGCCGTATCAATTATTGAACCTAGCGTTTCAAGACCGATCGATACGGGCATGTTTAGGTTATATAAAGCGCAAGAACAAGCATAGGAGGAATTTCCATGAAGCGTCGCATTCTTTGGTTCACCAGTATTCTCTCGAGTATAATGACTGCGGGAGCGGCGGTTTTTGGTTTTGTGCTTACCAATCGATTGATGTACTTGAAGAAAAAAGATGATTCATTTATCTTGAACCGAGAAATTACGGCCAAGCGATTTGATGAAGCGTGGTTTGATGTGGTGAGAAAGACCGAAAAATGGATTGATAGTCCCAATGGCTACCCAGTCAAAGCTATTTTCCTGGAACCATTAGATACACATAACTTCGTTGTCATCTGTCATGGAGTGACTGAAAACAAAATTAATTCAGTCAAGTATGCTCGTCTATTTGAACGGCTTGGTTTTAATTCGGTCGTTTACGATCACAGGCGCCATGGCGATTCAGGAGGCAAAACAACAAGTTTTGGTCATTACGAAAAAATGGATTTGCAAGCGGTCGTAAAAGCGGTGAATGAATTTTCGGGTAAAGATGCCATTATCGGGATCCATGGTGAATCCATGGGGGCCGCTACAACCCTTTTATACGCTGGGACACTCGAAGATCATGCAGATTTCTATATTGCCGATTGTGCATTTTCCGATTTCACCGAACAACTGATGTACTTAATGAAAAAGGAAACACCTCTTCGAACAAGTCTTGCGATTAAATTGGCAGATGTATTTCTTCGTGTACGCGATGGCTATTCGATGAAACTCGTTTCCCCACGAGAAGCTGTGACACAAATTGAGAAACCGGTCTTATTCATACACAGCCTACCCGACGATTTCATCTTGCCTGAAATGACGAAGGAATTGTATGAACTGAAGCCAGAGCCTAAACAATTGAAATTGTTTGAAACTGGTCCTCATGCACAATCTTATAATCAAAATCCAGAGGAATATGAAAAAACGGTAGCTGAATTTTTATACACCTATAACTTATTGCCGAAAGTATAAAAAATAGCACTCACGTGAGTGCTATTTTTTATTTTTGCATTTTATTCATTTGATTCATCATTTGTTTCACTTGTTTTTCAGATGGTTTACGTCCCATTTGAGCCATCATCATGCGAAGCATTTGTTCGTTAATTGGTGGATTTTCTTTTAAGTACTTCATCATATATTGACGGGCAGCAAAGAAACCAATTGCAGCTCCAGCTATTAA